>Ga0255047_10000950_pt1 | contig 22499 bp, 18 predicted proteins | sample JV7_2_1_MG_FD_183640 | JGI IMG/M metagenome (GOLD analysis project Ga0255047, IMG submission 183640) | Seawater microbial communities from Jervis Inlet, British Columbia, Canada - JV7_2_1 | ecosystem: Environmental > Aquatic > Marine > Inlet | place: Canada: British Columbia | collected 2016-10-06 | reverse complement strand
ATCCTCTCACCCGTCTCGTCGAGGAACCGCAGCGATTGCTGAAACTGGCCAGGCGGTGGCGTTCCCGGAGCCACCGTCGCTTCCAGTACGTGAAGACGACTCGCATTACCGTGCAGATAAATTCCGACGAATGTTCGCGACTGATCCGGGTTGGTGATCTGTAACTGGTGCCCCTCGACGAGATCGATATGCGACCACGCGTCGTAGGTCACCTCACCTCCGCGTTGCCGGAACTCCCTGGCCGCACGTGCAACCGACGCCCGCTGATCGTTGATCCACGCATTCGCCCCGCTTGCCGCTTCGGTTTTCTCCATCTCCGCGTGAATTCTCTCCGACTCCGCAAAGTCGACTACGGTGACGGAGTAAGTGCTCTCACCGACGCGGGCGGTGTAGACGCGTCCGGGAAATATCGCGTCGAACTCCGACGAGTAACTGAACTCCCGTACTTGCGGCTCGCTCGGAAAGTTGACGCCGAAACGATCGGTATTGCTGACGAACTCAAACCAGCTCTGCGCGAATGTCGGCGAGGAGAAGAGAACCATCAGCACGACGAATACCCGTTTCATATTTCTCACGACAAATTTACTCCAGGGGCTAACGAAATACGGTTGGCGAGACGGTGGAACCGCCCGAACCGCGAACCGGGGTCGTCTGAATGACGATCGTCGAGATATAGCACGACTGCTCAGGCAGGCTTGGGGCGCCGTTCGCGGCGACGCTCGCCGCCCGCTCCCTCTCACAGTCTGCGGCCAATACCTCCAGGTCGAGATCCTCAAGCATGTAGATCCCGCTGTTCAGCCAACTCACATGCCCGGGCCGCTCGACGGGAACAGCCCGCGTCGGATCGGTTGGATTGCTATTTTCAATCGTCTTCGAATCGCCGCCGACGAGTACAGGCATACGGTTGATCGTCCATTGGATCGCGCGAGCGTCGATGCCGGGGCCGCCGGGCAGGAAATCGTCCTGGCCACGGTTCAAGTATCTGACTCGCTCATTGCGGGGGTCGACAGGATTCGCAGTCCAGAAACGCGCCGACCATCCTGTCCGAATGAGCAGCGCGTCGCCGGGATGAATATCGTCGACAGTGAGCCCTTGACGAATGAGCGCCTGCTCCAATTCCTCCGGCGTGAACTCATAGTTGGCGGGCGGAAACTGCTCCGGGTCGCGGCCCGCAGCCGCCTCTCGATCACGCAGCAGCTGGCCGACATCGATCAAAACGGCGCGCGCGACAATCGTGCGGACATTCTCGATCCCGAGTTTCTTATAGCCGCGAAAAATATAGTCGCTGCCGGGGTTGCCGCGTGGCAGATCGCCCGAATCGCCTTCCGGATAGTAATGGTCGACGGGATTTCGCGTATCGAAGCAGTTGTAGGTGATGCCTTCCTGAGTCACATGATTAAAGCCGTCGAGCTGCGTCCCGAGCTCGAACTGCATGACGCCGGCACGGTCTCGATTAAACGTACTATTGCCCAGCGTTTCCTCGTTGTTGAAGATCGTATGACTCGCATCGCGACCGGGCCACTCACCGAGATTGCTCTTGAAGTCGAGGTAAGCGGAGAATCCCATCTGACCCGGCTCGAGCAAATGCCCGAGTTCATAGGCTGTCCCCAGCCGAATGAGGCTAAGGTTGTCCCGCACGCGCTCCGGGGTCAGGTAGTTCAGATTGCCGACTTCATCGTCCGAGCCCCACATCCGCGTGGTCGGATTGTCACAGGGGTCGGGTAATCCAACCTCGGCGGGGATTCGATCCATGGGCGTGTAATCCGGCAGTGTCTGCGCAAGAACGTGCGGCGCCGCCAGACCAATCGAAATCAGCCCTGACAACAGCGGCCACGACCGGGAAGAAATTCTTAATGCCATGCTTACCCCCAAAATCAGGCCCGTTTCTCTCGACTGATTGTGTGCTGACCCGACGACCTTACACGAGCTCCGCATCCGAACGAATCTCCACCAACGCCGGCCCATTGTGCGCCAGGGCACGGTGCAGCGCGTCGTCGAGGTCCTCGGCAGCGGTTACTTCAACACCGAACGCGCCGCAAAGCTCAGCGTACTTCGCGAAACTTGGATTGTGCAGCGATGTTTGCCACACGTCCCAGTTGCCGACGCGTTGCTCCTTGCTGATCTTGCCGAGTTCATCGTTGTTGAGCAGTACATGAGTAATATTCATGCCGTACTTTACGGCTGTCGTCAGCTCCGCCAGGTACTGGCCGAAGCCACCATCTCCCGACACGGACACGACTTGCCGGCCCTTGAAACGTGGATCGTCCTCCTGGGTCGCGGCCCAAGCACCCATTGCGGCAGGAAAAGAAAATCCTATCGAGCCGAGGTAGCCGGACATCAGCACAGACTGGCGAGCGGACTCGAAATAGCGCCCAAAGCTGTAGGTATTGTTGCCGACATCGACGGCGATGATGGCATCCGCCGCGATCTGCCGGGACAGGGCGGCGAATATCGCGGCAGAGTTGATGCCACGGCCGCGATCGTCGGCGGCGCGCCGAGTCTTCTCCTCGCGCCAGAGTGCCCAGCGATCGGCGAGGTCGGAACGCTGATCCTGCGCGGGCATACCATTCTCGAGGCGCCCCTGAAGCAGCTCGCAAGTGACGCCGATCTCACCCCATATCGGAACGTCCACGGCATGAAATTTACCGAGGATCATCGGATCGAAGTCAACCTGGATCGTCGGTTTCTTCGGTGTAATCCCCGTGTGATTGCTGAAACTTGCACCGAACACCAGCAGGCAATCGGATTCATTCATCACCCAACTAGCGACCGGTGTGCCGCTGCGACCCAGGACACCCGCCGCGAGCGTGTGATCGTCGGGAATTAAGCCCTTGGCCTTGAACGTTGTCACCACAGAGGAACCCAACGACTCGGCTAGCGCCATGACGCGCCCCATCTGGAAACGAGCGCCATGGCCGACGATGATCACCGGTCGCTTGGCATTGTCGAGCAGTGCCACCGCCTGATCGATCGAGGCCGCAGGTGGCGCTATATCCTGAGCTGTGACACGGCCGGCGGGGCCTGTTGCCTGCGCGTCATCAGCCGCAGGCAGAGACGGCACTTCGTCGGGAAAAATCAGATGCGACACGCCGCGGTTCAGGAACGCGCTCTTACACGCCAGGTTCATGAGTTCAGCGTGCTTACTCGTGTGCAGGACCGGCTGCGACCACTGCGCAACCTTGCCATAGGCTGCCTGCAGATCGACTTCTTGAAAAGCACCCGGGCCCAGAACCTGTGTGTCGATCTGGCCGGTGAGCGCAATCACCGGCGACCGATCCACGTTCGCATCCCAGAGCCCGGTGAGCAGATTTGTCGCGCCCGGCCCGGCTATCGACAGACACGCCGCCGGCCTGCCGGTCAGCTTACCGTACGCGGAACAGGCGAATGCCGCCGCACCCTCATGCCGAATGCCGTAATAAGCCAGCCCGCCCCGCTGCTCCTGGAGTCGAACCGCATCCGCGATACCTAAATTCGAGTGACCGACCATGCCGAAGACGTGTTTGACGCCCCAGTTGACCATCGTCTCCATCATCAGGTCGCCGACCGTTCTTACGTGTGCCTGTTCTGCCGACAGCCCCACATAAACACCGTCCTCACGCACCTCAACCGGGAATGTCGCTACACCGTCATCGAAACCCGGCGCCTTGCCTGTCAGCGGGTCGAAGTCCCAGCCATGCCAGGGGCAGCGCAACAAGCCGTTTTCTATCGAGCCCTCGCCGAGCGGGCCGCCTTGATGAGGACACCGGTTGCTCAACGCCGCATACTCGCCGTTGAAGTGGGTCATGCACACCGTCACATTGGCGCAGGTCGCGGATTTGACGCGCCCTTCCGGCAGCTCATCGGGGCTCAACGCCCGACTCCAGACAATAGACTGTTCACTCATGCTTGTAGCTACTCCCAGGCGAAACCGGGGACACGCCGCCGTAACGGACCCCGGTCAGGTGAGTCATCTCGCGACTCCAGGTCGTCAGATCGTCCGGGCAGAACTCGCGAATATGACTGTGGCCGCATGCACGCGCCATCACTTGCATGAGCTCCGTTGCAGCCAAAAAGAATTTGGCGAGTCGCTCTGCGGCTTTGTCTACGACGAGCCGCTGCCGCAAGTGCGGCTGTTGCGTTGCGATGCCGACCGGGCAGTTGTCCGTGTGACAGGCGCGCATACCGAGGCAACCGATCGCCTGAATCGCTGCATTCGAGACCGCTATCGCGTCCGCACCGAGCGCCAACGCTTTGAGAAAGTCCGCGGGTAGACGCAACCCCCCGGTGATGATCAGCGTTACATCATCGCACCCCTGGCCATCGAGATAACGACGTGCGCGTGCCAACGCCGGTATGGTCGGCACGGAAATGTTGTCGCGAAATAGCAGCGGCGCGGCCCCGGTACCGCCGCCACGACCGTCCAGAATCACGTAGTCGACGCCGATTTCAAGCGCCGCCTCGATATCGCGCTCGATATGCTGCGCAGACAACTTAACGCCGATCGGAATACCGCCGGTTGCCGCGCGCACCTCTCCGGCAAAGTCTCGGTAATCGGACACATGCTCCCAGTCCGGGAATCGCGGCGGGGAGATTGCGGCTTCGCCTTCGCCCAGCCCGCGAACCGCGGCGATCTTGCCTCTGACTTTAGCGCCCGGCAGGTGGCCACCGGTACCGGTTTTCGCCCCCTGACCGCACTTAAAGTGGAACGCTTGTGTCAGGGCGACCTTGTCCATTGTGAAGCCGAAACGCGCCGACGCCAACTCGTAGAAATAGCGCGAGTTCGCCTCTTGCTCCTCCGGAAGCATGCCGCCTTCACCGGAGCAAATACCGGTACCCGCGATTTCGGCACCCATGGCGAGAGCGACCTTGGCCTCCTCAGATAGAGCCCCGTAGCTCATGTCCGAGATGAACAGCGGAATATCGAGCGTCAGCGGCTTGCCGGCGCCCGGTCCGATAATCGTGTCCGTCCCCACAAGCGCCTCGTCGAGCGACGGCACCTTATGCAATTGAGCCGTCACGACCTGAATATCGCTCCATTTAGGCAGCTGATCCAGCGGTACACCCATGGCCGAGACACGACCGTGATGGCCAACCTCGTCGAGGCCGTTTGCGCCGAGATGCTGAATGTAGCCGACATGGGGTTCGAGCGGCGTACCGTGAGGATCCGCATACAGCCCCTGGTAAGCGTCGCGATTGTAGGGTTGCGGGTTGTCGCGCTCCCACTCGACGATCTCTTCCTCATTCACCCATACGCCGCCGTCATCGAGCCACGCGCCGAACCGTTTTAACCGTTCGGACGGCTTGTAGGAACTGATACCGGTCTTGTAAGAGTAGTCCCAGTTGTGCAAGCCGCAGATGAGATTGCTGCTCTCTACATGGCCATCTGCCAACAACGCGCCACGATGCAGACACCGGCCGTAGAGGACCGATACCTCGTCGTCGTTGTGGCGAATGACGACGAGATCCACGTTGCCGACCAACGCGTAACTCGGCTTCAGCGGCTCCAATGCGTCCCAGTCTGCTACTTTGTTTTTCTTCATGGAGTCTCCAAAATCTCAGCGCATTGGAAACACAGAACCTCCCACGCTGACTGAACGTAGCCTAATTCTACCGCTTCTGGATCGCCCGACTGGTTTGACCGGGACAATTCTCTTAATCTAAACGAGCAACCGCAGCAGGGCATCGACTGGACCCGAATCGATACCCCGCTGCGGCATCTTCGAAACTGGAGAAATACGAAAACGCATGACAGGCACCGAAGATAAACGAGACTCAGCACCGGATCTGTCTCCGGACGAATTCCGGAAGCTGGGCTACGCGCTCGTCGATCAGATCGCCGAGTTTTTCGGCACGCTGCCGCAGCGGCCGGTCACCCGCGCGCATGCGCCTAAAGAAATACGGGCGTTGCTCGGCACCGGCAGCCTCCCGGACCAAGGCACGCCCGCCGACGCGCTACTGCGAGAAATCGCGGAACAGCTCTTCGATCACTCTTTACACAACGGTCACCCACGCTTCTTCGGCTACATCACTTCGTCGGCCGCGCCATTGGGAGCGTTGGGGGACTTGCTGGCGTCCGCGGTTAACAGCAACGTCGGCGGCTGGGACATCTCGCCGCTGGCCAGCGAGATAGAGGCCCAGACGATTCGCTGGCTCGCCGAGTTGGTCCATTATCCCGACGGCGGCGGCGGGCTCATGGTCAGCGGCGGCAACATGGCCAACATCGTCGGATTTTTCGCCGCACGTAAAGCGCAAGCACCGTGGGAAATTCGTACCGAGGGCCTGCGTGCGGATTCGAGACAGCTGACTGTATACGCCTCACACGAGACGCATACGTGGTTGCAGAAAGCCGCCGATCTGTCGGGACTGGGAACGGATAGCATTCGCTGGATCGAGACGGACGATCGCCAACGCATGGATATGACGGATCTGCGACGCCGAATCGACGCGGACGAAAAAAACCAGGATCGCTTACCTTTTCTCGTCGTCGGCACAGCCGGCACCGTCAGTACGGGCGCCATCGATCCCCTCCACGAGATCGCCGATATCTGTGCCGAGCGTGGGCTTTGGTTTCACGTTGACGGCGCCTATGGAGCGGTGGGCGCGGCGCTACCGAAGCCACCGGCGGAATTGAGTGGTCTAGCCCGAGCCGACTCCGTCGCGCTCGATCCGCATAAATGGCTCTACAGCCCGTTGGAGGCTGGCTGCACCTTAGTACGCGACCCGGCGCACCTGACCGACGCGTTTAGTTTCTCGCCGGACTACTACCATTTTATCGAGGACGAAGACGACCCGCGTATTAACTATTATGAGTACGGTATCCAGAACTCTCGGGGCTTTCGCGCGCTCAAAGTCTGGCTTGGGTTACGGCATGTCGGGCGCGAAGGTTACGTACAGCTTCTCGAACAAGATATTGCCTTGTCGGAACGACTATACGACTCTGCGGCGAAGCATCCGGACCTCGAGCCGCTAACACAGGAACTCAGCATCGCGACGTTTCGATACAAACCCGCCGATATAGAGGCGACTGCGGAGTCCGCGGAAAATTACCTGAACGATCTCAATCATCAGTTGGTGTCGCGATTGAATGACAGCGGCGAGGCGTTCATCTCCAACGCCGTGATCAACGGCACGAATGCATTGCGAACCTGTATCGTCAATTTCCGCACCTCGGCCGGCGACGTCGATGCGTTACCTGAGATCGTCGTACGGCACGGCAGCGAGTTGGATCGCGAGATTCGCCCGGCCAACCTCCGCCGCTAAACAGAATACGGGGACGGTCTACCTAATAAAAGGTCCCAATAAAGGGACCTTTTATTAGGTAGACCGTCCCCGTATTCACGTTACCGCAGCGCGCGGGTCAGATACGGCAGGCTGCGATCCATGCGGTAGTCGATTCCCGAATGCGTGTCGGGAAATTCTTCGTAGCGATGAGCGATCCCGGCCGCCGTCAAACGCTTCGAGAGAATGCGGCTCCCATAATGCATGTGGTACTGGTCGCGCCAACCACAATCGATGAAGAGACCGCGCAGAGTCTTGAGATTCTTCCGATAACGACGGACGAGATTAATCGGATCGTGCTTCATCCATTCTCGCCAACGCGCCGGGATAAGTTCGCCCGTCTCGAGATTGAAAGGCAACCGGAATCCGTTCGGCGCGTCGGGATCCGGGTCGTAAGAAGCCGCCATGGCAAGATTCATCAGGCAATAAACTTCGTCTCCCGCGAGCTTGCCGCGACCCCAGACGTCCGCTAGGAATCTCGACACGCGTCCGTCGTCCAGCCCTTCCTCGACACCGGCCTCTTCCCGACTCACGTTAACGGCGCCCGAACGCCGCTCGCGGGAGCGATAGCCTGCTAGCATATTCAAGGTGTTGGGCCAATCGGAACGATAGACAAAATCGAAATACGCGTCTCCGGAATGATTCGCAATCGCCCCCCAGTAACGCGCGTATTTCATACCATGCAGCATCGCACCGTAGCCGCCGGAAGATCGACCGAAACAACCGCGAGATTCGCGCGTCGCATGCGTTCTGAGTTCACCGTCGATGAACGGAATCAACTCCTGGGTTAGATAGTCGGCATAACGGCCGATGGCCGACGAGTTGATGTACTGATTCCCGCCCAAGGCCGTAAAACAGTCGGGAAAAACGATCACGCACGGGCGCATCTTCTTTTCGTGAACGAGACGGGCGACGCGCTCCGGCATATTCTCATCGAAGTTGCGCCAGTTGGTATGCGATTTTCCCGACGCCGTGAAGCCCACGAGGTCGAACAACACAGGGTATCGTCGGCCACGACCGCGGCCCGCACTTTGATCGTACTGCGGCGGCAGCCAGACATCGAACGGCCGCACATGGGGATCGCCGAGCGGGTTGTCGGCGAGAATCGCCGACGTGTGTTCGAGCGTGACGACTCTGCCGCTCGCCCATGCCGTTCGCTTTATCGCCATGCCACTGGTGTCCTTAAATAGCCTATTCTACCGCCGACCGGTATTAGACCCGGGCGACCGCCGCGTTCATGCGTTCCAATCCGGTAACGGTTGCGCCGGTTCGGGCATGAATCCCGCGGCGTTTATTCCCCCGATCGCAGCAAACTCGTCGCGCGCCGAAGTCTCGCCGCTAATACCGACGGCGCCGACGGCCGTCCCGTCCGCGTCGCAGATCAGGACCCCACCCGGTACCGAAACGAACTGGCCGTCGGAGACTACCGATAGGGCCGTGGAGAAGACCGGCCGAGTCGCAAGTCGTTCGCCGATGACGCGGCTCGAAACACCCATCCCCAGCGCGCCGTAGGCCTTTGCGATGGCAACCTGGACACGGATGATGCCGGAACCATCCTCCCGCTTCAGTGCGATCTGGTGGCCGCCGGCATCCAGCACGGCTACGGTCAGCGGTAACATCTCCTTGTCTCGCGCCAGCCGCAGCGCTTCGTCGATGATCGCGCTGGCGTGCTCGAGGCTTAAAGCGACGGCTAGAGGACTGAGGGTCCGAGGCATACATTGATCTCCTGGTGGTTCGATTCGGTCACTCATCTGGCTCGATGATATTATCTACGAGCTAGCCCGTACTATCACCAGGCGGCCGCAATGCCCCGCGCAGAGTGAGCCCCGCCGAGGTCTAAGACTGAAACTATACTCAGCTATGGGAACGACCGCGCCTGATCAATCCAACGCCCTGGAGCTTTATCACTTCGACCGCTCTTCGGCTGCCCGCAAGATCCGAATTGCACTCGCGGAAAAGCGGCTGGAGTGGCAGAGCCGTGTCTTGAATACGTCCGTGGCTAGTAGAGAGCACCATCAGGCCGACTATTTAAAATTGAACCCTCGCGGCGTCGTGCCAACGTTGATTCACGCCGGCAAGGCCATTCGCGAATCGCAGGTCATTCTCGAATACCTGGAAGACGCGTTTCCGGAGCCGCCGCTACGGCCTGCGGATCCCTACGGGCGGTCGCAGATGCGCCTGTGGACCAAGCTCGCTGACGAGGGCATGCATGTTCAGAGCAGAACCCTCGCCATCTGCATCTACATGAGCGACTTGAACGCGGAGGCGGGGCCGGAAGCCGTCAAGACCTATTACGAGGCGATGCCCGAAGAGGGACGCCGACGGAACGATCTCACGAACATCGAGCACGGCCTCGCGTCACCGTTGCTCGGCGAGGCCGTCGCCTACTTCAAGAAGATTTTCCACGACATCGATGCGGCCCTTGAAGACAGCTCGTGGTTGGCTGGCGAAACGTTCTCGCTGGCGGATATCTCGATGGGCGTCTACGTGACTCGCCTGGACGGCCTCGGGATGGCGCCGCTGTGGGGAGATCTCGGCCGTCTGATCGACTGGCACCAGTTATTCAAGTCACGCCCGTCGTATGCGGCCGGCGTGGAGGACTGGGGTGATCACTCCTCGGCGCAGCGTGACCGGTACGCGGCCAAAGCTTTTCCAGTGATCAAAACATTATGGGAAGCCGCCTGATAAGCTCTCGCGCGCACGAACGAAGGGACTAAACACTAATGATTGAGGCGCTGATATCCGGTCTGGGACTGATCTTCCAATGGGAGGTGCTGGCATATTTCGGGCTTGGCTGCGTGATCGGCGTCTGGATGGGCGCGATACCGGGTTTGGGCGGCGCTATCGGCCTGGTGCTCCTTCTGCCGTTCACATTCAGCATGGAACCCGTATCGGCGTTTGCGCTGTTGCTGGCGTCGTGGGCCTCGACATCGACGAGCGGCGCGATCACCTCGGTGCTAATGGGCATCCCGAGCACGGCGGCCTCACAAGCCACCGTCCTCGACGGCTATCCGCTGGCGAAACGCGGCGAGTCGGCGCGCGCACTCGGCGCGGCTTTCACTTCGTCGGCTATCGGCGGCGTGTTCGGTGCGGCGGCGCTCGGAATCTCGCTGCCGCTCATCCTGCCGATCATCCTGGCGTTCGAATCGCCCGAGACTTTCATGCTGGGCGTACTGGGACTCGCCATGGTCGGCTCACTTGCGGGTCGGTCGATCATGAAAGGCATCGCCGCGGCAATGTTCGGGCTCATGCTGTCGATGGTGGGTTTTCCGGAGTCGCAGGCGATCCCACGCTACACGTTCGATACGCTCTATCTGCTGGATTCGCTGCCGTTGATCCCCGTGCTGCTCGGGTTGTTCGCCATTCCGGAAATTATGGAGCTGGCGATCAAGAACGTCTCGATCTCGCAAACCGGTTCGGGTAAAGAGTCGCGTGCGGGTCTGATGCAAGGCATAAACGATGCGCTGAGTAACTGGTGGCTCGTCATCCGTTGTAGCGTCATCGGTGCCTATATCGGCATGTTGCCGGGGCTCGGCGCTTCAATCGTCGGCTGGGTAACTTACGGCCATGCCATGCAGAGCGCCAAGGATAATTCGCAGTTCGGCCAGGGCGATATCCGCGGCGTGCTCGCGCCGGAAGCTGCCAACAATGCGTTGCGTGGCGGCGCACTGATTCCAACCGTGACGATGGGCATTCCCGGTAGCGTCGGCACGGCCGTCTTGATGGGCGCACTGATTATGCTGGGCCTGCGACCCGGCCCGTCGATGCTGTCTGAAAATCTCGACATGACATTCAGCTTCGTCTGGATGATCGCCTTCGCCAGCGTTATCGCCACAGTCATTCTCCTCTTCACGGTCGAGCACGTGGCGAAAGTGGCGCTGCTTCCGGGTCATCTGGTGGTACCCGGCGTCCTGTTATTCGTCTACATGGGCGCGTGGTTGGGCGGCTCCTCGCTCGGTGACTGGATCAGTTGCACGGCCTTCGGCGTCCTCGGATTCGCGATGAAGCGCGGCGGCTGGCCGCGACCGCCCGTCATACTCGCACTCGTGCTCGGCAGCATATTGGAAGGCTACTTTCAGATCAGTATGCGCGTGCATCAAGGGGTCGGCTGGCTGACTCGGCCCATCGTACTGGTACTCATCGTCGTGATTATCATCACGTTGATTTTCGCTGCGCGCAGCATCGCGAGACAAAAAAAGTCCGCCAAGCCAGCGGCCGGCGAGGGCTCGGCGAGAAACCACGCGTTATCGTTACTGCTGTCGACAGGACTCTGCGTCTTGTTTATCTGGGCGGGCGTTACCTCCCTGCAGTGGCCGCCGCCGGTCAGGCAACCACCGCTACTGGTCGCTATCCCAGGTGCGATTCTGGCATTCATCGTGGCCGTCCGCGATCTGATTCATCTGCTCGCTGAAAAGAAGACGGAAGGTAGCTGGCAGTTAACTCTGCGCAAAGCCTACGCGGAGGCCTGGCTCGCGAAAGCGATTCCGTTTTTCGGCTACCTGATCGGGATTATTGTGGTAACGATCGTCGCCGGGCAGAAGATCGCATTGCCGTTGTTCATCGGCGTGTATCTGTGGCGTTGGGGAGGTTACCGCAAGCGTTTTGCCTTCGCCTATGCTCTCGCGGGTTGGCTTATCGTCGTGTTTTTCTACGGCGAAGTAATGAACATGTTCTTCCATCCGTCGTATCTTCAGCTATGGCTTGAGACGGCCCTGCCGGACGGGGTGCCGGCCGCCTGGCTGATCGTTTAGGAACGACCGCCTGACTGTAATGCAGCACGGAAGAATCGCAACAACGCGCCTATCGGGCTATTCCCCGCTACGCTCCTGTAATTGTCTCAGTCTACTCGGATAAAGAGCAGCCAACTCTCTCAGGCGCGTAATCAGCAGCCTCGACCAGCCGCGCGCGATATTTGGAGTGAGCGACCAGATTTCAACCACAGCAAACGGCCCTTCAACGCGCTGATGATCGACAGTGCGCGCCAGGATTTCATTACTCATAGAATCCCGCAACTCAACGATGAGATTGGCGTCGAACGCCCATCTAACGGAACTGACGTTACTACCGGCAACCTCGGGAGGAACACCAGAGGTGACATCAGTCAGAAATCCTTGGATCATCAGCACATCACGCCCGGGCTCGCTCGACAGTTCATACGAACGGACGCCCGAGACGGCTTCGTAGAAAGACTCTCCGAACTGTTCAGTCACCCGGAGTCGCAGTGAGTCACTAAGTGGGAATTCTGTTCTATTCTCGAATTTTCGTTGCCTGTACCGTCGGTCGCCCTCCTCGCGATACTGGACGATAGTCGGCAAGAAAAATATCCGCGTGTAGCGTGAGAGGTCCGCGTCCGGCTTCACCCAAGCCGCAGGCATTATCGATGGATGTACTGGATAAAGTCCGTCTGCGGTGACTTCCGCGCCCGGCCCCGTCTCCAGAATGGGCTGCGCGCCGGGCCCACCACCAGAACCGGCAATGCCGGCCAGCGCCAGAAGCGTCATTCCGATATATCGCTTCACAAACCCCCTTAATCCCGTCGCTATTCGTCGCGGTCAGGCGGTCATTCGCGACGTGTCAGTAGCCGTTGTTGCGCGCGATTTGCGCCTTGATGTAGTCCTGAACTTCCGGCGTTACGTCGGCGGTCGCGGCCAAAATACTCGCCGCACGCTCATGCTCGACCGGTTCCGGCGCGTAACTCAAGATTCGATTCGCTTCCTCGATAAAAGCGGCACTTTGCATCATCGGCGCAAGCACATTTCGAATCGTCTCGACCGCCTCCGGGTTCGTACGCGGCGGTGCCAGAAATACGTGCTGCATGGTCTGATCGATCTCGATCATCGTCATGATCGCATCCCAGTTAGGGCCGGACGGCGGTTCGCCGTTGAGCTCCTCGTACAGCTCATTCACGGTCGGGATATCCGGGACGATCGGGCTCCTGACGAGGCTCCCCTCCGCGGTTAGCTGCGGCAGGCTGAACAGCGGCGCGTTGAGGTCCTGCTGATCCAACAACGGCACGGCCTCGTTCAGATAGGCGTGGGCCGCGTCGGTCGCCATGTTGACCTCGCCGCTCAAAACGGCCGCGCGGATTCTACCGCTGCCCGGGTAACCGCCGACGAAATGGTAGTTCACGCCGATGAGGTCCAGCCCCATGGTGCTCGCGATCATGCGGCCGTGCTCGGCTGAGATGCCACCGAAGATCAGACCGTCAGCGCGTAACACATCGCTGGGCTCCTGAATGCCGCCTTCGAGCATGTCCTTGCGGACATAGGTGACGAGTGGCGCAAGCTGCGCGCCGCCTAACACCGTGAATTGGGAGTACTTAAACGAATGCCCGGGAAACTCCAGCAACTCGCCGAGCGACGAGCGCGGCCCATAATAAATGGTCGTGCCGTCCTTGGGTGCCTTTAACAGCACATAAATATGTGCCGACATCATCGATGCGCCGGGCATATTCTGCACGATGACGGTCGGGTTGCCTTCGAGGTTGAGCTCGAGATGCTTGGCCATCAGCCGTCCGACGGTTGTACCGCCGGCTGATGCGTCCAGCCCCATGATAACCGTGATGGTCTCGCCGTCGTAGAAGCCGTCCGCATTAGCGACGCTGGATATCGAGCCGGAAACGGCAGCCAGCATCAAAGCGGCTGCACTAAATGACGCGAACCATCGCGCCGATCGTCGGTTTTCTATGTTATTCATTGTCGAATTGTCCCCCAACGATCAGGGCATCACAAGGTCACATAAGCCCCTACCTGCGACTGACGCGCTTAGATGCGCGATTTCAAGGGGTTCGAATCGCCGTTCTTCAGCAATCTTCAGACGCCGGCCGGAGCGCGCGCGGCTATTCCTCTGCCATCCCGGTACCCGGCCACTCGATGTCTACTTGTTGACTTTCCTGTCCGGGCGAGCGATCGAGAAGGCTTTGTCCACAACGGCGTAATCAAGGTAACCGAGGCGAGAGACGGGCTTCAGTCGCGGTGTATCGACCAGACCGTCGGTTAACGCCGCATCGATGATATGCACGCCGACTACCTCACCAATCACCATCTTCGTTCGTGAGCCGTCACCGGCGGGCGGCAGTTCGATCACTTTCCAGGTGCGGCACTCGAGATTGATCGGCGCCTCGGCCACGCGAAATGGCTTGACCAGCACAGACGGCGCTTTCGTCAGCCCGGCGATCTCGAACTCATCGCGGGAGCGCTCAACGTGCCCGGAGCTCATATTCATGGCGTCGCGATTCTCCCAAGTTGCCATGTTGAACACGAACTCACCGGTCAACTCGGCGTTCAACGCGCTATCCTTAATATCGCCGTCCTTGTGACGGCCGCTGCAACTGAACATGACCATGGGCGGCGCCATGCTAACGAGATTTGAATGACTGAACGGTGCGAGGTTCGCTACGCCGTCCTGGCTCAAGCTCGAGATCCAGGCGATCGGCCGCGGCACGACGCATGAGTTTAACGGGTTATGCGGCAACCCGTGGCCGTCCTTGGGTTCGTAGAACATAGTCAGCGTCCTTTATCGCGACAGGGGATCCGAACGAGTCAGACGCCCCATACGGTTCTCACCGCAATCCTAGAGAAAAACGCTACGACACCCAAGAGGACAACCGCCGTCAGGGGCCGATTCCTGAGCGCCTTCCCAATCCAGGCCGAGCGCCCGTTGAGCAGCAACAGCGCCAACGCAATGAACGGGAAGAACATCGCGCCCGATACGGTATAGATTTTTTGCACTTGCTGAAAGCCCGTGAGCAGCCCGATCATCGGGACGATCGCGAGTAGCACGAGGTGAGATCGGTAGGGCATGCCTTCTGTGTCGACGGTGTCGATCTGCCGCGCCACTCTGCTCCCTCGCGCAAGCTCCCAACAATCGGCGAACAGATAAGGCACTGCCTGCCAAACGCCCAGCAGGCTGCTGAATACCGTGCCCCAGGCACCGATCAGGAACATCCACTTACCGATCGGGCCGATAGGCCCTTCAAGCGCCTCCGCCAGATCGACGAGCAGCGTCGCTCCCGCGCCTTCGATCTGAACATTACTGCCGACGATAACCATGGCGACACCGAACAACGCCGTCATCGTATAGCCGACGCCTAGATCGACCCGGCAGACCCACAGATCCTCAGATCCGGTTCTACCCTCCTCGCGCATCCAGTAGCCGTAACAGAGTATCGTCAGCGTGCCGCCCACGCCGCCGATCAGAGCCACGGTCCAGGTCAGGCTCTCACCGCTCAACTCCGCAATATTCGGCACCAAGAGCCCGCGCAGCACTTCACCCGTGCCGGGCCAGAGAGCCACCGCGGTCATGACAACCGTGACGAACATGATGCCGATGCAGACCCGCATGATCTTCTCGAACAAGCGGTAACCACCGCGAAGTACGAGGCCGAGCCCGACAAGGCTGGAGAGAGTGCCGAAGAAGATCTTGCCGTGAGTGGCGTCGTCGAAGATCGGGAAAATCGCGTGCAGAGCCACGCCGCAGGCGCTGATCTGTGCAGATCCGGCGAAGAACGACCACAGATAGAGATACGGGAGAAAAACCCAGAGCACGCCGGGACCCAGGTGGTGAGCGAGTCCTTCGAGGAAGCTGTCGCCCGTAGCGAGTTGCCAGCGGGCAAGGCCTTCGGTCACGACGAATTTCATGAAAGCGCCGACAAGAACGGCCCACAGAACAGCCGTCCCGACGATGCTGCCGACGAAAGACCCGGTCGCGAGGTCACCGCCACCAACACCGGTGGCAGCCAGGAGCAGGCCCGGGCCGATTGCCGCGAGCGTGAGCCCGGCCGATTTCTTTTTCGGGGTACTCAGCTCACTCTCGGGCCGTCATGCCGGCGGCTCTATAAACCGGTGCCGACGTCGACGTTCTCCGACTCGAGTTCGAGCCCGGAAGCCTTGGCTTGCTCGTGGAGTAACACGGAAAAATCGCACTCCGTGTGACCCGCATCGATCGAGCGCTGCACCATATCTCGCGTGGTCTGCGTAACCGGCAGGTCAACGCCGAGGTTTTCGCCGGCCTTTAACCCCAAGTCCAGATCCTTGCGGAGCAAGATCGGCGTGAATGTCGGCGCCAGATCGAGATTGACCAAAGAGGGCGTCTTGTACTGAGAGAACATCGAGCCCATAACGCTGTTGTTGATGAAATCCAGCGTGTCGTGGCGCGCGACGCCGCCCTTTTCGGCCAGCACCAGGATCTCGGCCAGACACTGCGTGTACACGCCGAGCAGGATGTTGTGGCAGATCTTGATCATGCGCGCGAGCTCACCCTCACCGACATAGGTCACACCGCGGCCCACCTGATTAAGAAATGGCTCGGCAATGTCGAATGCCGCGCGCGGACCCGAGGTCACGATCGTCAGTTTGCCGGCCTTGACGACTTTGCCGTTACCGCTGACCGGCGCGGCCAGCATGTCGACACCGATCTCGGCGGCGCGAGCACGAATCTCGGCCGAGGCCTCCTCTGACACGCTGGAACAATCGATCAGTAGTTTCGGTTTGCTCTCGCCGGCCAGAACGCCGTTCTCGCCGAACGTCACGCTCATCAAGTCGTCGGAGGTGGAGACCATCGTAAAGATAATGTCGCGATCGGCGAGGTCTTTCGGTGTGTCGACGATCTTCCCGCCGGCAGCTTCGAGCGGCTCTGCCTTACTACGCGTACGGTTGTAAATTGATACGTCGCAACCGGCGTCGAGAAGACGATTCGCCATCGGGTAACCCATGCGCCCGACGCCGATCCAGCCAACGGTATTGTCTGTTAAATTTGCCACTTGAGCTGCTCCAAATGCTTGTTTTAATAGGATGCAATCGTTTGCATAGAATACGGAAGGGCCCACGCTATTGCAACCGCGTCGCGGTCGCGTCGGCAACGACTCGGTCGCCTTGTTTGGCCATTCTCGGGCGCCTATGATCGCAGGATGTTGAAAGGCCGGGCCAATATTAAAGACGTCGCAAGCCGCGCCGGCGTACACCCTTCAACCGTGTCGCGCGTGCTAAACCCGGCGACTCGTTCGATGGTCTCCGATAGTCTCGCGACGGAGATCGTCCGGATTGCAGATGAACTGGGTTATCGACGCAATCCGCTCGCATCGGGATTGCGAACGCGACGGACGTTTACCGTCGGCGTCATCATTCCGGATCTAACCAACCCGGTCTTTCCGCCGATCGTCCGCGGAGTCGAGCACACTCTCGACAGCGAGGGCTATATCGCGATCCTCGCCGACTCGGGAAGTAAGCGGCGCAGTGAAAAGGCGCTGGTCGAGAATATGCAGGCCCGTCAGGTGGACGGCCTCATCCTGGCGGCAGCCAATCGGAAAGATCCACTCGTCGACCAATGTATCGACCAGGGGATTCCACTCGTGCTCGTCAATCGTACGGTAGACAAGCACAACGTCGCGGCCGTCATCAACGATGACGAACTCGGCATCGACCTGGCCCTGACGCATCTGGTAGATCTCGGACACCGTGAGATCGCGTATGTCGGCGGACCGCAGCGTACGTCGACGGGTTATGCGCGCTACCGGGCTTTTTTGAAGTCGGCAAAAAAGGCCGGGCTCAAAATCGATCGTCAGCTTGTCATCAACGCCCGCGAATTTACCGAGCCCGCCGGACAATCCGCGTTCCACGAGATTGCGCAGGCGGGCAAGCCATTTACGGCGGTACTCGCGGCGAACGATCTGCTGGCGCTCGGCTGCTACGACGCGATGGACGAACTCGGCTTGCGTTGTCCGGCGGATATCTCCGTTACGGGATTCAACGATATGCCCTACGTCGATCGCTTCGTTCCGCCGTTGACAACGCTGCATATCCCGCACGACGAACTCGGTGTGCAGGCTGCCCTGCTGTTGCTGGAGCGGATTCAGAATCCGGATACGCCGGCGAAGCAGTTACGTCTGGAGCCGCGTATGGTCGTCCGGGGCTCAACGGCCGCGCCTCTAGCCAGGCGGGCGCAGTAACTACGTTCAGAATCGAAGTTTAACTGTCAACCAATACCCGATTAGAGAGGCGGTTATTCATCCGAGTTAAACAACCGTTCTCTCGTTTCAATATGGTCCGGCACTAACGGAGACCAGGGCTGGCCGCTCTCATCCGCCGTCAAGAGCGCGCTTAATTCAGCGACAACTTCTTGGTAGTGGCTTTCTTCCGCGACATTTATGGTTTCATCCGGGTCAACGGTCAAGTCGAAAAGCATTCTTGCCGTTATCCTCCCCGACTCATCGCGCCAATCGGTGTAACGGTACTGCCGAGTACGTATCGATGCCCCATCGAACCAACGGCTGATCGATGCCGATCTCACCTCGCTGGTCGGGTCATCGATTACTGGTAGCAGGCTAACCCCATCAAGGTCTGCCGGAACAGGTAACCCGGTTAGCTCTACAAGCGTGGGAAACAAGTCAAGGAGACTTGCTATCGAACGAGTCCTCGCGCTCGTCTTATTCGGGGCTCGGATTATTAATGGTGTCCGCAAGGCGATATCGAACAGAGTATGTTTGTTCCACAGAGTATGTTCGCCGAGATTCCATCCATGATCGCCGAGCAAGACTACGATGGTGTTGTCGTCGAGCCCGAGGTCCGTGAGAGCTGAAAGTACTTTTCCAACCTGGGCGTCGGCGAAACTCACCGCCGCGTGGTAGGCATGGATGAGATTTAGCGCTTGTCTATCGCCCAAAGGTCCCGTTGCCGGAATTCCCGCATAGGCCCGTAACTCGTCTGAATTATGGATAGGATTGGAAGGCGCCGCTTCCGGAGTCCGATAATAGGTAGACGGTAAGCCGAAATCCGCCGGATCGTACAGCGACCAATACGAAGCGGGTGCGGTGAATGGAAGGTGCGGTTTGCGAAAACCGGCCATGATCAGAAAAGGTGAATCGAGGTCCCGCATTCGCCGCAGATCATCGATCGTCTTTTGCGCAAGCTTCCCATCTGGATACGCCTCATCGGGTACGTCTACTCGCTCGAAGGCAGGACCGGGAACGCCAGGCGGATTTTCACGATAGGCACGTTGCAGATCATCTCTGCGTGCGTTCCGAGCAAGGGAACTCGTCCAATCGCCCTCAGGGTTCCATGCAGGCTCACTCCATGAGTCTGCAGAGTCAGCAGTCGCATCAAAGACCTTACCGTTGCTGATGGTATGGTAACCATGACTTCGAAAGTGCCCAGGCAGAGTCGTGGCGCCCGGAAAATCTTCATCTAGACGGGTGGCAAAGTGGAGAAATCGTGAAGTAGTCGGCTTTCTGCCCGATATCAAAGCAGCGCGTGAAGCGCCGCAGACAGGAACTGCCGTAAACGCGTTTTCGAACACAACTCCCGTCGCTGCCAGCCCGTCGATGCTGGGCGTATACACAACCTCGTCTCCATACGCGCCAATCTCTGGCCGCAAATCATCGACGATGATCACAATCACATTCGGTCGAACTGAATCCTGAGCAACTGTCGCTTGCGACAACAACCCGAGTAATACGATAAAGCCGCAACCTGACGAGCAGTTCATCCGAATTGTCCTTTTTGTACCGACGCTATTCGCTGCTAAAGGAGATCGCAGCTGACTCAGAGGCTAAAGTGAATGCCTACTCCAAGGCGCCAAGCCGATTTCTCAATATCATAGAACTCGAACCCCGTCCTCAGCACCAGTTTGCTGAAGTGACGCTGAGCGCCGAGGGAAACCCAGAGTCCTTCATCGTCAATTTTCTCAGCCGCGGCCTGGCCGAAAAGAAAATCCGTTTTAGCGGATCCGCCAGCAACGAATAGACCTCCGCCACCAAACAGTTCCCAGCGCCCGTCTCCGATCGGCGCAAATCCGATCACACTGGCGGTCAGCAAGTTCAATTCCGTAGAATCCTCAGCGCCGTAACCTGATTCGACTTCGACGAAATCTAGATCGACGGCAGCAGTGTAACTAAACTCTACGGCAAAATGATCATTCAGCCTGTATCCACCATAGGCACCCAAGCTCTCGCTGATCACATCGACAGAAACTACGGAGCCATCGAAGTCATGACCTAGAAAACCTATCGAGGCGCCGAGGTACCCGCCACGAGTCTCTTGACCCAGGCCCATCAATGGGGCACCTAGAAGAAGGCATAGAAGTAGTAGTTTCGGCACGAGGTCCCCCGATAATCGCGAAGTCGTCAGATGCCTTCATACTGGCGGCTGCGCGAGTTTACTGCCGTTACACCGGTCACGTTTCCCTGATGAACAGGCGCCAGCGCAACAGGTGGAGCGGCCAGTAGCTTGGGTTAGGGAACCAGAACGATTTTCCCGTACGCGCCGGGCTCAAGCACGGCCACATGAGCCGCGCCAGCTTCCGCAAGCGGCATCTGGCGACCAATGATGGGCCTGACCGTGCCTTCTGCCACGCCGGTGAGGATGTTCCCCATCATGAGCGCCACCTGTTCTGCCGTCGCGTTCCAAAGCGCTATGCCGCGTATGTCCAGCTCTTTCATCATCGTGACGCGGGGGTTGATTGTGATCTCGCCTCGGTTGCCGATAATTACAATTCGCCCGAATGTTGCCGCGAGATCCATGTCCGCTGCGAGATTGACGTTGGCGAGCATCTCAAGGATCAGTTCCGGGCCATTTCCACCGGTAAGTTGCGTGACCTCGTCGAGATAGCGCTCCTTGCTGTGATCTACCACATGATCAGCGCCCTCTGCTCGGATCAGATCCAAACCGTTCGTGCTTCCGCCACTACCGATTACTGTCAACCCAGCCCGCTTCGCTAGTTGAATCGCTGCGGTACCAACCGAGCCGGTCGCGCCATGGATGAATACGGTTTCCCCGGCGATGGCTCCACCCCGCTCGAATAATGCGTAGTGAGCCGTGGGGTAAGAAACGCCGAAGGCTGCGGCCTCGGCGAAACTGACGCCCTCTGGCAAAGGCATCACCTCGCTGGCCTTGTGTTTGACTTTCTCGGCGTAACATCCGGTTAGGTCGCAGCTAAGAGCGGTCCCGACAAAGACCCGATCACCGACTGAATGTGCCCCGCCGCCCTCGCCAACGGCCGAGATCACTCCACCTGCATCGCCACCGGGGATGTAGGGCAGTTCGGGAACGATGGCATAGGTCCCGTTCCGCATATAGGTGTCGGCCGGATTGACTCCCGCTGCATGCACGTCCACTACCACTTCGCCAGCGCCCGGAACCGGATCATCCAGCTCTTCAAGTTGCAATACTTCGGGCCCACCAAAGGAATGCGCGCGGATGGCTTTCATTTTTTTATTCCCATCGTTTGGGATCAGCTAACACCGCAGTTGTTCTGCTCCAGCTTTTCTCAGAACGAGAGCGTCAGCACGCCAACACCCCAGACGAGCAAAGCGACACCGGTCGCGTAACCGAACCATTCGCCGGCGGGGAGTGTCTTTTCGAGCAGAATAAACAGGGCGAGGCCCGCGATCCAGTAGACGTTCATGACGCCGCCGAAGAATAGGAGTCCCATCAGAAACCAGCAGCAGCCGACGCAGAAGGCGCCGTGCGTCAAGCCCATACGTAGTGCGCCATTGGCGCCTCGGTGCCAATGGGTACCAAGGAAATCAAGTGGCGATCGGCAGTGCCGAAGACAGGCATGCTTTATCGGGGTGAGTTGGTAGACGCCCGCAGCGAGCAGCAGGACACCGCCGAAGATCACGTTGTTCCCGACGACCATCGGCGAAAGGATACCGGTTCTCTCGAACTCCCACTGCAGCATCGTCGCGACGAGGCTGAAGCCAGCCCAAGCGGCGAGATAGCCGGCCGCAAATATGCTAGTTGCGACATGTGGGTGGCCGGTCTCGCGTTGCTTACGATTGATCGTCACGAATAGAAGAAGCATTGGCGCCGCGCTGGGCAGCATCATCGCCACCATCATGACCCACCACATAAAGAAAATGATGACTGCGTAGCCGGGCGTCCAGACCGCGGGCGTCATCATCGCTGTGCCGGTCATGCCTCCTGCCATCCCTGGCTGCGACATACGGGTCATCTCGAAGGCCGACATGCCCATGCCGGCGCCGGCCAGCACATATGCCCACGACAAGACGATAACCGTAGTTAGCGCAATAACGACGACCATGCGATCGCGCCGTACTACTGCCTCAAGTGCGGCGTCGACGGATGCCGTCATCGCCTATTCACCTGCTCATGCGCCAAGCCATGCCGTGAGCCTTGATCTCTCACGGATGAGCCCATCCTGATCGAAGTGATGAACGCAGAAATGGGCCCATGAATCCTCGAACGCCATCTCCATATCACCCGTCACTGAGGTCGTGCCTAATCCTA
>Ga0255047_10000949_pt1 | contig 22539 bp, 14 predicted proteins | sample JV7_2_1_MG_FD_183640 | JGI IMG/M metagenome (GOLD analysis project Ga0255047, IMG submission 183640) | Seawater microbial communities from Jervis Inlet, British Columbia, Canada - JV7_2_1 | ecosystem: Environmental > Aquatic > Marine > Inlet | place: Canada: British Columbia | collected 2016-10-06 | reverse complement strand
GCTGCTGGTGGTGGAGCTACTACAAATGTAACTGCTTATCCTTTTGCTCTAGCTAATTGGGATACATTATTCCAAGGTGGAGCTGCAACTACAAACCTTAAAATATTCGTTTATGGTTCGTTATTTGCAAAAGGAACTGCAAGTGGAACTTTCTCTGTAGAACCTCAATTCACACAATTTTCTAATCAACCAATTATAATCAAAGATAGATATGCTATCAATGGTTCTGATATGGCTCAGATTGGATGGGTTGAAGTAGCTACTGAAGATGGAACTTCTGGATACTTATGGTATCTAAAATCTGAATCTGAAACAAGATTAAGATTTGATGACTATTTAGAAATGGCAATGGTTGAAGGTGAATTAGCTTCTGGTGCTGGTGGTGTGAGCTTTGTTGCTCAACAAGCTAATGTACCAGGATTTTCTGCTACAATCAATGCTCATGGAAGTGAAGGTCTTTTTGCTGCTGTTACCGCAAGAGGTAATATATTTAGCGGATTCGCTGGAGCAACAGGAATTTCTGATTTCGACCAAGTGCTTAAAAACCTTGATACTCAAGGCGCTATTGAAGAAAACATGCTTTTCTTGAATAGAGATATGGATCTTGAATTTGACAATATGTTAAGTCAAGTTTCAGCTGGAGTAGCTGGTGGTGTAGCTTATGGATTATTTGAAAATTCACAAGATATGGCACTTAACTTAGGTTTCTCTGGTTTTAGAAGAGGTTCTTATGACTTCTATAAAACTAGCTGGAAATACTTAAACGACGCTTCTACAAGAGGCGCTGTTGCAGTAAATAACATCGATGGTGTTCTAATCCCTGCGGGAACTTCAACTGTTTATGACCAAATTCTTGGTACAAACATACGAAGACCATTCTTGCACGTGAGATATAGAGCTTCACAAGCTGATGATAGACGTTACAAAAACTGGATCACTGGAACTGCTGGAGGTGCTTACACTTCTGAAGTTGATGAGATGGTTGTTAACTGGTTATCTGAAAGATGTCTTATTACACAAGCTGCGAATAATTTCGTATTATTCCAAAACTAAGATTATTCTTATTAAAGTTTGTCTCCGTCTTCGGGCGGAGATACTCTTTATATTTTATTAAATTATTATATTATATTATATTATGACACAAACAAAACAAAAATCCGTAACAGTTCCTGAGAAGAACTGGGAAATAAAAGATAGAACTTATCTTTTAACTCACGACAAAACACCTCTTACTTATAGATTAGCATCTAGACATTCAACCAGATACCCGTTATTATGGTTTGATGAAGAAAAAGGCGAACAAAGAGAACTAAGATATGCAACTAATCAAAACTCATGTTTTGTTGATGAACAAAAAGGTGAATCAACAATGGGGCATATTGTATTTGAAGATGGAGTTTTAACTGTAGGAAAACAACAACAAAACTTACAAAAACTTTTATCTCTTTACCATCCAAGAATTGGATCAACTTTTAACGAATTTGAACCTCATGTAATCGCAGAAAATGAAGTAGAAAAAATCCATGCTGAAATTGATGCACTTATGTTTGCAAAAGAACTTGATATTGATCAAGCTGAAGCTATTTTAAGAGTGGAAAAAGGAACATCAGTTTCTAAAATGAGTTCTAAAGAAATTAAAAGAGATTTACTTTTAATGGCTAAGAAAAATCCTACAGCATTTATGGCAATAGCTAATGATGAAAATGTTGGATTAAGAAATATAGCTATTAAAGCTTCAGAAGACGGAATTATTAAATTATCTCAAGATCAAAGAACCTTTCATTGGGGATCTAATAATAGAAAACTTTTAACAATTCCATTTGATGAAAACCCTTACTCAGCAATTGCTTCATGGTTTAAAACAGATGAAGGAGTAGAAGTTTACAAAACAATTCAGAAAAAGTTACAATAAGATGTAACTATCAATATAGTGGCGGGTCGCTTAAAACACGACCCTAACCATTATTCACATAAAATATTAAAATGGCAATAAACGTAAACACTGTATATCAAACCGTTTTATTAATACTAAATAAAGAACAGAGAGGTTATTTAACACCTGTTGAGTTTAATAAAACAGGTGCTCAATCTCAATTAGAAATATTTGAAACATATTTTGACAGTTTAAATCAACAGTTACGCGTTCCGCAAGCCGATACTGATTACGCTGATAGAGTCGTAAATCTTGATGAAAAAATCTCTATATTCAAAGAATTTGGAAGCGCTACGTCTATTTCTACAAGTAATGTTTTTAATCTACCACAACAATTTTCCGGATCTGCTCCAGTGCTTGGATCAGTTACAGTACCCGCTGCAACTACTGCTGCAACATTGCCTTACACTATACAAACTGTAACAGCTGATGAAGTATCTAATGGTGTTACACAAGTTTTTGCTAATGGTATTCTTTTAGATGAAACACAATATACAATATCTGGAACAGTTATTACTTTTAACTCTCAACCTACTATTGGTCAAACTTTAATAGTAAATGTATATCCTAAACAGTTTTATAGATTAGGACAAATAATATATACCACGGGAGCTTTACCTACACAAGAATTACAAAGAATAGATAGAGGAGAATTATATCATCTTTTAAGTTCTAATTTAACTAGTCCTACTACTACTTATCCTATTTATATATATGAACAAAATAAATTAACTATATACCCAGACACCATTACAAGTGGTATAAATGTTTCTTATATTAGAAAGCCAATTCCACCTGTTTGGAATTTTAGTGTAGGAGGAAGTAGTCAATATATATATAGTACTTCTACTTCTTGTGATTTTGAATTGCATCCAGCAGAACAAACAGAGTTGATATTAAAAATATTATTATATGCTGGAGTGGTAATTAAAGATCCAGAAATAATTCAAGTAGCAGCATCACAAGTACAACAAGAAAACATAAATCAAAAAAGCTAGACTATGCCTATACCTAATGGTGGTTTAATCACCGAAACTAACAGACAATATTACGCAGGAGCACAGCAGTTTCAAACGATAGCTACTACCGCTACCGATATTCCAAGTGATTATGTAGGTCAAACTTTTACTAGTACTTTTCAAACAAATTTAGTTTTTGGAAGTTCAGATCCTTCAGGTGCAAATTATAATCTTAATAACTTTAAAATTTATACAAGTCCTGATGCAAATACTTGGACTGAATTAATACCTACCTCTACAATAGCTTCTACCACAGGTACAAATACTGCAGCCATAGTTTTAGTAGGTAATCCAGTTAATATACCTTTACTTGCGGCAAATGCAGATATTTTAAAAGATATGACTGTAGTTAATGTTGCAACAGGAGCAGTATATGGAACTGTACTTGCAGATTCATTAACTCCTTGGACCAGTATAAGTTGTAATATAACATCTCAAATACCTGCATCTACAGATTTAAGATTTCAATTTGCTAGTCCTTGGACCATGTCCACTCCTAATATTATCACTATAAATACTTCATTACCTGCATCTACGTATCTTAAAATTCAAATGAATGAAGATACTTTATGGGATATGCATGGTGATTATTCATATACTAGATTAACAGATGTTATTGATAATTTTTTGATTGCTTATGTAGGAGCTGGTAAACTTATACCAAGTGTAAAAAGAACAGATGTAATATTTCATGCTAAAAGAGGATTACAAGAATTTAGTTATGATACATTAAAAAGCGTTAGATCACAAGAATTAACTATACCTACTAGTTTATCTGTTGTAATACCTCAAGATTATGTTAACTATACAAGATTATCTTATACAGATACTATGGGTGTTCAACATACTATTTATCCTGCAAATGAATTAACATTAAGACCTTATGCAAATCCAGTTCAAGATAACGAAGGAATACCAACTCAAGATAGTGAAAATTCTAATGTTGATGGTACATCTCAAACTGTAGCAACTTGGGATGGTAACAATCCTAGAAAAATAAGTGGTGCATATTTAAATGATTATTCAATAGCAGATGTTTATTGGAAAACTTATTATGATGGTGCTTTAGGTCAAAGATATGGTTTAAATCCAGAAACTAGTCAAAGAAATGGATGGTTTATAGTAGATGATAGAAAAGGATTATTTGGTTTTTCTAACAATTTAAAAGAAAAATTAATAATACTAGAATATATTTCAGATGGTAATGCTTATGATCTTGATCAAAGAATCCCTAAATTAGCTGAAGAAGCTTTATATGCTCATATATTATATTCAATATTATCTACTAATGTTGGTATTCAAGAATATGTAGTACAAAGATTTAAAAGAGAAAGAAGTGCTAAATTAAGAAATGCAAAAATTAGATTATCTAATATTAAACTTGATACAATTGTTCAAGTTATGAGAAATCAATCTAAATGGATTAAATATTAAACATGGCAGAAATTAAAAATAGTTTTCTAAAATCCAAGATGAATAAAGACTTGGATGATAGATTAATACCTAATGGTGAATATAGAGATGCGCAGAATATTTCTGTAGGTAAATCTGAGGCAGATGATATTGGTGCTTTAGAAACTGTTTTAGGAAATGAATTAGCAACTGATTTTGGATTAACTCCTGTAATAATTACGGAAACTAATAATACTGCGGCACCTGTTGGTCCATCGTTTATTTCAGAAATATCTATCACTGGAGATAAAACAGCAACCATTAAACAAGGAATGACTATTCACGGTACTACTACTAATGGAGTTGCTACCGAACAACAAGTAAGTTCAGTTGTATATAGCGCACCTAATACTATAGTACAAGCACACCCAGGGGGATGGGATGTAGCGTTAAACGCTTCGGTAACTTTTTCATTTGAACCAAAAGCTATCGGATATTATCCAGATAATATCAATAATAGAATAATTGTATTTATAACAGATTATAGAGATATGTATTCGGCTCTTACTGTACCTTATATAGATAATTCTTGTTATATTTTTTCTTTCACTCCTAATACAACTCCTATTTCTTTATCCACTGGTACTTTTTTGAATTTTTCTAAATCTTCATTAATAACTGGAATAAACACTATTGAAGATCTTTTATTTTGGACAGATAATAGAAATCAACCTAGAAAAATAAATATACAATTAGCTATAGATAATTTAAATTATTATACTAATGAAAGTAATATTTCAGTAGCTAAATATAATCCTTATCAACCTATTGGACTTTTAAATAAAGTAAAAACAACTACTGTAACAGTCGGTGCTTCAACAACTATTGTTGTAGCTAGTGCAACTGGTATATATAAAGGAATGTCGGTTGTACAATATGGAAACGCAGATTTAGAACCGGAAAATTATATATATGTTACTAATGTTGTAGGTACAACTGTAACAATAAACGCTTCAACACCTATTGTAGCTGGAGATGTTTGGTTTTTTTCAACCACAATGACTGGTGAAGATATTACTTTAGATTTTAACGGTGGTAGTGCTTGGCCTGGTGATCCAGATTATTTAGAAGATAAATTTGTAAGATTTAGTTATAGATTTGAATTTGATGATGGAGAATATTCTTTAATGGCACCATTTACTCAAATAACTTATATACCTAAACAAAAAGGATATTTTTTAGGTAGTGGTATAACAGCGCCTGCCGTCACAGCAACAGCAGTAGATGAAAATGACGCTTATCAAAGTACTATTGTAGAATTAATGGAAAATGGAGTTCAAGATATTGATTTATTAATTCCTTTTCCAGATATTTTATCTAATATAGATGATGATCCTGGATCTAGTTATAAAATTCAAAATTGTCAAGTTTTATATAAAGAATCTGATGCGAGAGCTGTGAAAGTATTAGATACAATTGCATCAAGCGCATGGACAGGTACTACTACTACTAATATTCACACTTATAATTATCAATCAAGAAAACCTTTTAGGGTTTTACCTGAAAATCAAACAGTAAGAGTATATGATAAAGTACCAGTAAAAGCTTTAGCTCAAGAAACTTCAGGAAATAGAATTATATACGGGAATTTTTTAGATAAATATACTCCACCTAGTTTGTTAGAATATACAGTGGCTGCAACTGATAAATCGCTTCTCGAAAGTTTTGATAATTGGGTAGAATATCCAAATCATTCTTTAAAACAAAACCGTAATTATCAAGTTGGTTTTATATTAGCTGATAAATTTGGTAGACAATCTGATGTAATATTATCTTCAATTAAATTAACTAGTGCTGCAGGATTTGGTGGAGATACTATTTATCATCCATACAATACAGCTAGTAATCAAGGAACGATAAGAGATTGGTTTGGTGATGCGTTAAGAGTAAAAATTTCTTCTCCTATAGCATCTGGAACAGATAGTGGTCCTAACGCCACAGGAGATGAACCTGGATTATATGCAAAAATAATTGGGGATGGTTATAATACCTATAATGCTAATACAATATATCAACCAACTATAAGTGGTAATACATATATTTTCCATTTAGGATTAACTTACACTGATGTTCCTGCTATAAACACATATTTAGAAGGAGAATATACAGATTATGTAAAAGTTTCAAATGTGGCGACTTCTGTTGAAAGCACTACTAGTTCTGATAATACAGCTGGTGGCGCAACAACAGCATTAGTATTAGTAACTGGTAATGCTAATATAAAAGTAGGAATGGTTGTAAGTGGTGGTGGTTTACCGGCTGGAGTTACTATTGTTACAGTAACAGATTCTCAAAACTTTGTATTAAGTTCAATTCAAACTATTCCACTAAATTCTTCTTTAACTTATTCTATTACTGAATATACTATTACAACCATCGGTCAAGTAAGTTCTATTTATTTACAACAATTACCTAGTGATCCAGATAAAAAATTCTCTTATAATATTAATGAAATTGGATGGTATTCTTATAAAATTGTAGTAAAACAACAAGAGCAAGATTATTACAATGTTTATTTACCAGGTATTGTAAAAGGTTATCCATATCAAGATCCAGCCGCTACTGATACACCATTTTTTCCTGATATTCCTACGGGATCATTTATTTCAAATGCTGTCTTGTTTAATGATAATATAAATAAAGTACCTAGAGATTTATCAGAAGTAGGACCACAACAAAAACAATTTAGAAGTTCAGTACAATTATTTGGTAGAGTAGAAAACACATTAACAACAGGCACACCTGGTGTCCCTAATAATATTCAATATTTTCCAGGTATTGCATCGGATACAGCTATTACTATTTCCGCTGCTAGTGATGCTAACATGGGTTATGAAATATTTCAAGATAGTCAAGCAAACGCGCGAGAATTATATTCTACATTATCAACAACTGGACAAGCAAGTATGTATCAATTAGATTCTAATCCTTTAATAGCGAGATTATCTACTTTTAAAGATATTGGAGCTGAATCTACATCTTCTAACACAACTAGTATGGTTCCGTATTTAGCTATTTACGAAACAGAACCACAAGAATCTTTATTAGAAATTTTCTGGGAAACATCAACAGTTGGTTTAATATCAACACTTAATGATGCTATTTTATCAGATTACGATGGAGCTACAGGTTGGGAGACTTATAATTCTAATAATTTTAAAGAAGCTCCTGCAGCTAATTTTATAGCTAATTTATCCCCTGTTGATAGTTCTGGATCTGTTGTTGATAATACTTCATTAAGTAGTTTTGCAGTAATAGATGGAGATGGTAATACTAAAACTAGTAATTTTGCTTCACCTGTTAAAAGTGGCGCTGGAATACCAGCTGATCCGCACAAGTATACTTTTGCACAAGCAGGAACTGATTTCGTGTTTAACTATAATTCAAATCCAAGAACTTATACAATGTCTATGGTAATTACTAATGACGATAGTGGTACTGTTTCTTCTACGTTATCTATGCCAATAGAATTACAAAATGAAGATCCTATTATATCACCTGCTGTACCAGGGGCTATAACTGGAATTAATGACGGATTTACAGGAGTATTAACTACTTATACTGGAGTAAATGGAGCTACAAACGCAGTTTTAGAACTTCAAGAATTAAAATGGAGTATTAGCGCGGGTAATAGTAATAATTATTTTGAAATAAATGTCTTAACAGGAGTATTAAGTAAAATTGTATCTGGTGCAGCTACAGTTGGCGCTCATACTTTAACTATTAAATTAGAAGATGCTTGGAATGGTACAGATTTAGGCGTGGGATCATCAAATGATACAGTTACTCAATCAATTACTGTTGTTTCTTCAGTAATAGGTACACCGTTCACTGCATCGTCGTCCGGAGTATTTAATGATACATGTTATTACGATGGTAGCATTAATTCAGATTGTACAGCAGGAACATTAATTACTTATTATAATCAAACTAGTGGAACTCCTACGTATGGAGATGTAATAAGAACAGGACCTAGTGGAGCAAGTTCACCTTATGCCACTGCAGGTTATTATGCATATGACTGTGCTAGTACAGGTTTTGGAAATAGAAAATATTTTATTATTTTAGGTTCTGCTGGAATAATCGACTCAGTGGGTACATGTTAAAGTAATAATAATATAAAATAAGTAATAATGAATTATGGCAACTACATTAGAAATTAAATATTTTAATACCTTTTTGTTAAAAAAGCTTAAAACAGTAGTAAATACTGCTACTATACCTGCAGCGCCATATGCTACTGTACCTCATGATTATGCTGCTGAAGTAGCAGATGATTGGTATATAGAAGAATCTAGAATTAGAGGTGGTTATAATAATACAACTGTTGATTTTGGTGTCAAAGCTTATTTAGACGAAAACGATCCTATACAGCAAAATAGATTTAATACATTAATATATTCTGGGATTTATAATTCTAGAACAGGTGTAAATCAAACAAACCAATTTTCAGTTGCAAAAGATATTACAAGAAGTTTAGACCCAGCAAATGGAGGAATATATAAATTATATGCGGAAGATACTAACTTAATTATATTTCAAGAAGATAAAGTAAGTAGAGCTTTAATAGATAAAGATGCTATATATTCCGCTGAAGGAAATGCAGCTATAACTTCTACAAAACAAGTTATAGGACAAATTGTTCCTTATAAAGGAGAATATGGAATATCACAAGATCCTTTTAGTTTTGCAGCATATGGTTATAGAAAATATTTTACAGATAGAAAAAAAGGTTGTGTTTTAAGATTATCAACAGCTGGAGATATTGTTGAAATATCTTCATATGGTATGCATGATTTCTTTAGGGATCAATTAAGCGCCTCAACTACAAATAAAATTGTTGGAGGATGGGATATGCATACAAAAAATTATATTCTATCTATTCAAAGCGATACTAGTTATAAAACATTATCTTTTGATGAAAGTGTTTTAGGTTGGACAACTTTATTTACTTATAAACCTAAATATTTAGTTAGTTTAGTAAGTGATTTTTATAGTTTATATGATTATAAATTATATTTACATAATACAGGAAATTATGCAACTTTTTATGGAATTACAAGTTCATCAACTGTAACAGTTGTTTTAAACAGTAATCCTTCCGTTATTAAAAACTTTAAAACTTTTGGTTATGAAGGAAACGATGGGTGGAAATTATCTTCTTTAGTTGCAAGTTCAGGAGATTCTATATCTTCAATTGGAAGATATGAACCGCCTTCTGCTACAAATTTAAGTACATTAGCCCAATTAGAGAGTAATATATTTGCTGTAAACTTTAAAAGAAAAGAAAATAAATATTTTGCTAATCTTATAAATAATTCTGGAGCAACTCCTGGGGAAATATTATGGGGAGCAGATGCATCAGGAATAAAAGGATTTTTCTCTACTGCTATTATGACAATAGAATGGAATACTTCAGACGCTACTGATGTAAATTATTATACAAAGAAAAAAGAATTATTTGCAGTATCAAGTGATATTGTAGAATCATCATATTAAATTAAATTAAATTAAATGAAATTAAGTATTTTCAATAAAAAATTGGAAACGTTACAAAATGCAATGATTAATAATGCTAGTGAAGAAAATAAAATATATGGAGACGGAATAAATCTTGTAAACAATGAACATTTCACTATTACTCATGATTTTTCTGATCAACTATATATGAGAAAAATGATAATGAAAAAAAACTCATTTGTAATTAGTGTTTATCATCACACTGATCATTTTTGGTTTTTATTAAAAGGTAAAATCCAAGTTAACACACTTGGTGAAATTGTAGATCATATAGCACCTTGTTATGAAAAATCTCCAAAAGGAGCTAAAAGACTTATAACATGTTTAGAAGATTGTGTATTTATAAATATACATAAAAATCCATCTAATACTAATGATTTAAAACAAATAGAAAAAGATTTATATTCTTTTACTCTTGAAGAATATAATATAAAAGAAATTAATAACAAAAATAATAAATTATGGGAGGAGTAGCAGTAGGCGCACTAGTAGTCGGGGGTATTATGGCTTTAGGTTCCTTAATTAAAGGCATATCGGGCTCTTCAAGGGCAAAACGTAAGCAAAGAAGAGAAGCAGCAAAAAGAAGAAAATTGACTGGTGAACTTAAAAGTTTAGAAAAAAGTAGACAAAAGGTTATTAACCCTTATGATAACGTAAAAAACCTTAGCTCTTTAGCAAAAGATTTAACTGGAAACTTAAGTAACCCTTATAGTAATATGGGTGTAGCTACAGCTGCAGCTGAAATTCAAATTGAAGAAGCTGATCTAGCTTTAGCAAATACTTTAGATAGTTTAATGGCAAGTGGAGCTAGTGCTGGTGGAGCTACAGCTTTAGCACAAGCTGCTTTACAAAGTAAAAAAGGTGTGGCTGCAAGTATTGAACAGCAAGAAGCTGCTAATGAAAAACTAAAAGCACAAGGACAACAGACTTTAGAACAATTACAAAATCAAGAAAAACAAAGAGTTCAAGGAATTGAAATAAGCGAAGGACAAAGAGTTCAAGGAGCAGAAGCTCAAGGAAAAGCTTTTGTATATGAGGCACAAGAAAAAAGAGAGGTTTCTAAAATCAATTTTACAAGAAAACAATTACTTAATGTTGGAAAAAGAGAAAGAGCAGCGTATGATCAACATACTAATGCTGTTGGAGGTATGATTGGAGGTGTTACACAAGCAGCTACAACAATAGCTGGAGGAATTGATATGGGTACAATTAAATCAGATAGAAAACTTAAAGAGAATATAAAACTTATAGGGAAATCATCTAGTGGTTTAAATATATATATATTTGAATATATAAATAAAGCTTTTGGAGAAGGAATTTATCAAGGAGTAATGTCTGATGAAATACCGCAAGAAGCAGTTTTAAAACATATTGATGGATATGATATGGTAGATTATTCTAAACTAGATGTAGTATTTAAACAAATATAGTTATGGCATTAAAAGAAACATTATTAGAAAATAAAAAAACCAACGAGCAAATTAAATTTGCTATAGCTGAAAAACAATCAAGACTTTCTTATGAATTAGGTTATAATGATAGTAATCCAGAAATTATAGATTTTGTAGAGTTATATGATCCATTAGTAAAACAATATGCTGAACTTCAATTAAAACTCCAAAATGGTACTAGTGAAAATCCTGCAGCTGCTAGAAAATATGTAAATAAAATAGTTCTTAGTGTTCAAGTAATTAAAACAGGTTTAGAAAATATAATGGGAAATACTGAAGTCTGGGGAGAAATGGTACAAAACGCAGGACTAATGGGTGGAGTAGATTTAATGGGTACTCCTGTAAGTCGTTTTTTAACTTTAACAATTTTAAATGGGGATTTAAGTGGTAATTCAGAAATAAAAGCAATTGATAATGATTTAAATAATTTAGCTTTTGAAATTTATGAAAAAGACGGAGGTTTTGTAGAAAGAATTTATGTAAATAAATTAAATGAATTATCTTTAACTCAAGACATGTTTGTTAGTATTCCAGATACTAGTAAAGAAAATGAAAATTTTAAATTATCTAGTCCTGAAATATTTGAAACTAGAGAATTAGGTGGTGAATCAGAAAATGTCCAATTAACAGGTGGGGTAACTGAAGTTTATAGAAAAAAGACAAAGACTGGAGAACTTGATATAAAAACTAAAGACATTGATGCTAATATGGTACAAGATTTTTATATTGTAGATAAAACAATTATAGGTGAAAGTATACAATTCAATATAGAAATGAATAAAATTACCGCTGGTATGTTAGAAGAATATCAAAGTTCTGATCAAGTTATTGCATTTAATAATAATATTCTAGCTGAAGTTACTAATCATTATTTAAAACCAGGTAGAGCTTTAAGAGAAAAAGAACGATTAAAATTTCAAGAAGATTATAAAGAATGGTATTTAGAAAAAGAAATAGGTAATGAATTTCCTTTAGGCGAACCTAGATTAAAAGGGGCAAGTGTAGAAATAGAGGCAACTGAAGAACAATTACCAGATGGTCAAGAAGAAGTACAAGTAGAAGAACAAGTAGTATCTTAAATTTAATATATGGCGTGTATAGATAAATATCCAGATAAACAGTCGCAGGATTACAAAAAGTGCATAAAGAAAACTGCAGGTCAAAATGAATTTAATGCTTTCAATAGATTAGGTATTCTAGACATTGATAGTGAAGAAGCTTTAAAAAATACTAATAAAGAATTAGGAATATATCAAGAAGAACCTAAAGTTTCACCGACAGCTGTAGAGTTTGAAAAAGAAAAAGAAGAATCTAATACTTTAGCTTTGCAACAAATAATCAATAGAAATAGAGCTAGTGCAGGTTTAGAACCTCAAAATAATATAGATACGCCTTACGATCCTGAAAAAGATAAAAATCAGTTAACAACAACAACTATTACAAAAGATATAACTGCTATTTCAAAAAAAGAATTTGATAAAAGAGCAAATGCAGAAGCCGAAAGACAAGCTATAGCAAATGGTTCAAAAAAATTAACATTTAAAGAAAGTATTAAAAACTCTGCTTCAAATTTTTTACTACAATTACAAGGTGTAGATGATAGAGCTAAATGGTTATGGGCTTATGCGGGAAGACTAGATGCTCAAATGGGTTATGGTGGGCCAGGTGCAGAAGAGAAATGGACTAAAATGATGGCTGAATCTGAGGCTGAACAGCAAAGATTAGAATCGCAAAATAAATCTACAATAGGTTTTACTGACTTAGGTGGTGAGGATACAACATTTGGCGAAAATGTTTTAGGAGGTGCTGCTGCTACAATAAATGCTATTAGTTCTTTTGGAGCTTCAGCCGTTACTTCAGTAGCAACTGCAGGTATAGGATTAGCTAGTGATATGATTTCTGGATCTGTTAGAGATTTCAATAATCAAAAAGCTGAAGAGTTAGGTATAACCACTGATGAATTAATATCTAGTGGACAGTCGGAAATTATGACACCCGCTATAATAGGTGGAGTTGGTTTTGCTTTAGAAAAAGCTGGTATAAAAGGGGTTACAAGTGCTATAAATGCTATGGCAATTGGACCTAAAAGAGCTCTTATAAAAATTTTAAATGCATCAGGTAAAGAAGGTGGAACTGAATGGCTACAAACCGGTTTAGATGAAATGAACAGTTTAATAGCTAAAGGTATGTCAGCAACTGTAGAAGGAGAGGTTAAAGATAAAGGTGGTAATTTAATTAAAACTCAAGTTCCAAATCCTGAATTAATAAACTTGGTATGGAAGAAAATGGGTTCAAAAGAAGGTATTGAATCTTTGTTACAAGGAGCTGTTGGAGGTGGAGCTAGTGCTGGGGGTGGTAGAAGTATTAAAACAATAAGGAGATTAAACGGTCAAGCCAATATAAGATCCAGTCAAGATAATGCGGCTATAACAAGTTTAGTTTCAGAGATTAGTATAGCTGATGAAGCTTTATCTAATCCACAACTTAGCCCAGAAGATCGAAAAACATTTGAAGACTTTAATAAAGCTAAAAAAGCTGAGTTAAATACAGTTAAAAGAAAGTCAGTTGATTTAGTAAATGAATTAGATGACGCGCAGGTAGAAACATTAAACAAAAATTCTGAAATAATAACTGAAACATTAAATGATATTAAAAAAATTGATGACAACGAAACATTTACTGTAAACGAAAGAAGTGTTTTAGTAACTGCTTTAAAACAAAAAAGTAAAGTTGCTCAACAAAACGTTTATGATATTACAAATGAAGCAGAGTTAAAACTTAAAAAGAAAAATACTCCAAGAAAATTAACTCCAGAACAAGAAAAAATAAACAAACAATTAGATGAAATAAGCAAGCAAGCTGAAGCTAATGTAGTCGCTGCTGCAGAAGCTGAAACTAAAAAAGAAAATAAACTAAGTCCTAAAGCAAAGAAAAAACAAGATGAAATTAATAGTTTAGTAGGAGAAATAAATGATGATGGAAGTTATAATGTAAGTAAAACTGAATGGGATAGTGGTAAAGCTGATATAGTTATAGCGGATATATATTCTAATAATATACTAACCGGTTTAATAGAAAGTAAAATACCTATTGAAACACCTCCTGGTTTTTCTAAAGAAGATTTTGTACAAAGTACGGTAGTTGAACTTATACCACATATTAGAAACTTTAATCCAGAAGCAAATAATTCTTTATCAGGGTGGATAAATTCTCAGCTAAATAACAAAGTTGGTAATGTGTTTAAAAAAGGTGATGCCGCTACAAAAGGAAAATTTGAAGTAGATGTTACCGAGCAAAGAGCAGTAATTGACAATGATGCTTCTACTATTGAAGATATTATAGATTTAAAAGCTATTGAAAAAAAAGAAACAGTTAAAGCCGCTGATAAACTAAGAGATATTACAGGTATTACAACTGCTGAAACAGTTGCTGAAGGAGAAAAAATATTAGGTGGTAAAATAAGAACTGAAGCTGTTAAAGGTAATAAAAACCCGGCTCGTAGTGATATTGCTAAAGCTGGTAAAATAGTATTTGCTGATAAAATTATAGAATCATTTGGTGGAGTTTTAGGTAGTAAAGATAATAAATTAGGTAATTATATAACTGCTTTAGAAAATCAAGGTCAAGATATTCTTGATGTAATGTCTGATCAATCTACAATTAAAAACAATATATTAAACGATTTATATAAACCTAAAAAAATAGATAGAGAAAAAACTCCTGAAGGAAATGCGGTAATGGAATATGAAAATCCCAATCCTAAAGTAGAAGATCTTATTGCTTGGGCGATGGATCCCAACTTAGCGCCTACAACCTTAATAAATAGACAAAGAACTTTAGCTAATTTATTAGGTGGATTACTTGGAAGAGCATCGACAGTCGAATCTATTAAAACTCCTAAAGGAAAAAAAGAATTTATAACTAAACAAGAAATACAAGGTAAAAAATTAGCTCCTGACGCTGTAGAAAAACTAATAATTGACATAGATGTAAGGATAGCAGATGCGCAAAAAATTGTAAATGATTATAAAGGAACTTTATCATCTGGTTTTACACCTGGTTCAGCAGCACAAGCTTTTATTATTTTTGCAAAAGGATTTAAAAAGATTTTAAAAACTACAAATAATATTAAAAAAGCACTTGAACAAGGTTTTAAAGATTTAAAAAAGTTTTTAATAAAAACTGCATCGCCTGCAGAAGCCGATGTTATAATAGATGAAATAAAACAAGATGTTGGTGAAATAACTAAAGTTGATGATAAAACTCTTAATGATATTAAAGATAGTTTAACAGAGGCGTTAGAAAATTATGATAAAACAAAAGATAACGCAAGGTTTAAAAGTGAAGTTAAAAAATTAATTACAAAATTTCCAGGATTAAATTTAAAAAATGCTTTAATAGATTCTAAAATATATTATCAAAAAACAAAAAATAGTCCAAGTCGTATAGACACAAAGATTGCAGATAAATTAGTTAAAGATGCTATTACATATGTAGAAGCATTGCCTATTGAAACTCACAATGCTTTAGGTATTAAAGGAAAACCATATACTGATATAGCTGGAACTCATAAAAGAAATTTTGATATAGCTAATAAAAAAGCAGATGGAAAACCGGGAAGATATAATACAAAATTTGATAAAAATAATTTAAATTTAAAAACAGCAGACGAGTTAATTGCTGATGGAACTTGGAGTGCAGAAACTGCCGCAATTTGGAACACTTTAGATATGTCTAAAGTTCAACCTTTAAATTCTAAGTCTACTGCATCTTCTCCTTTATTAAAAGATATTAAAAATATTTTAGCTGGAAAAACAAAAGCGCAAACTGTTGTTGAAAAAAAAGCAGCTATTGATAAAGTTTACGATTCAGAAGTTGGTGTTAATAATTTAAAATTTGCTGAGTTAAATGTTAATATTTTAAAAGATGGATATAAAAGTGGTAAAATTAGTTTACCTTATCTTTTAAATGCTTTACAAGCCCAATCTAATGTTACTGCTGGTTTTAGAGCTTTAACAAGCATAGGTGGCTTAGAAATTGTAGCAGGAAAAGTTGATTTAACTAATTTTAAAGGAGAACATTTACAATCAAATTCTCAAACTATGTCTGAGATATTAGAGTGGATAATAACTCCTAATTCTAATAATTTAGAATTACAAGGCATTTTAGCTGGACATAATCAAGTTTTTGGAGATAAAACTAAACTTTTTGATCCTATTGACAAAACTTTTTCTACAACTTCTAAACTAGGAGCAGAACGATTAACTAGAGGATTAAATAGAAAAATTGCGGAAAGTATTTATGTTCCTTTTTCTAAAACTGATTTTTTAACTCAAACCGCTCACAATGAATATAAAAAACAAGTTCAAGAACTGGGAAAAAAAGCTAAAGAAGTATCTAAAGTTTTAGATGATGGAGAAAAATTTAAAGATTCTAAAAAAGGTCAAAAAATTATTGAAAAAAATAAAGAAATAGAATCACAAGATTTAAGTAAAGGATTTAATGATATTATAGAAACTAATAAAGGTCTTCCATCTCAAGCAAAATATTCTGAAATAATTGCTAAAAGAAAAGGGAGTAAAAAAGGTAAATATAGATTTTTTGTTCCACCTGGAGCTGAAGATTTTAAAGGATTATTATATAACTTTTTAGGAAAAGGAAAAGTTGGAGAAACGCAAATGAAATGGTTTCAAAACAAATTAATTGATCCTTACAATAAAGGAGTTGCTCAAATAGAAAGATATAGAAGAGCTTTAAAAAATGATTATTCTACTTTATTAAAACAATCACCTAACGTTAGAAAACAATTAGGTAAAAAAATAAAAGGAGCAGATTTTACATACGATAATGCTATACGAGCGTATTTATGGAATAAAGATGGAGTTGAAATTCCAGGTCTTTCTAAAAGAGATACTAAAACTTTAGTTAATGCTATTCAAAATAACCCTGAAATGCGAGTTTTTGCTGAAGGTTTACAATTGATAAGTAAACAACCTACATGGTTAAAACCTACAGCATCGTGGGATGTTCAAAGTATTACATCAGATCTTCATAATTTTACTTCAACAGACGGGAGAAAACAATATTTAGGAGAATTTATTGATAATTCCAACGAAATATTTAGTAAAGATAATTTAAATAAAATTGAAGGAGAATATGGTACTAATTTAAAAGAAGCTTTACAAGATGCACTCTATAGAATGGAAACTGGAATTAACAGATCTTCTGGAACAAATAGATTAACTAATAATTTCAATAATTGGGTTAATAGATCTATTGGTGCTATAATGTTCTTTAACAGAAAGTCAGCGTTATTACAAACATTATCTTCTGTTAACTTTGTGAACTGGAGTGATAACAATCCTGTTAAAGCTGCTGCTGCATTTGCAAATCAAAAACAATATTGGAGTGATGTAGTTAAAATATTTAATTCTCCTAAACTTAAACAAAGACGAGCTGGATTAAAAGGAGATGTTAACGAATCTGAATTAGCTAACGCAGCGGCTACTGCTACTAATAAAGCAGAAGCTGCATTATCTTATTTACTTAAAATAGGTTTTACACCTACACAACTTGCAGATAGTTTTGCTATTGCCACAGGCGGAGCTACATTTTTAAGAAATAGAATAAATACTTATAAAAATCAAAACATGTCAGAGGTTGAAGCTGAAAACCAAGCTTGGAAAGATTTTTCTGCAATATCTGAAGAAACTCAACAATCAGCAGATCCTTCATTAATATCTCAGCAACAAGCAAGTCCACTTGGAAGACTTATATTAGCTTTTCAAAATACTCCAATGCAGTATACTAGATTAATGAAAAAAGCTGGTCAAGATCTTATAAACGGTAGAGGAGATGCTAAAACACATATAAGTAAAATAATTTACTATGGAGCTATCCAAAATTTTATATTTGCTGCATTACAAAATGCTTTATTTGCCGCTATTCCAGGGTTTGGAGGTGAAGATGAAGAAGAAGACGAAACTAAAAGAGAAAAATTAAAAGAAAATAAATCTCTTAGAATATTAAATAATATGACTGATACAATTCTTAGAGGGTCTGGTATCTATGGAGCAATAGCCGCAACTATTAAAAATACAGTACTTAAATATTTTGAAAATGAAAAGAAAGATCCATTTGCAAAAGATAATTCAAGTATATTACTTGAAGCTGTTAATTTATCTCCACCTATTGGTTCTAAACTTAGGAAACTTAATAATGCTTTAAAAACTAAAGAGTTTGAAAAAGATGTTATTAGTGAAAGAGGTTGGGAAATGACAAGAAATGGTAAAGTAAACCTAAGTCCTTCATATAGAGTTTTAGGTTCTACTTTAGAAGCTACTTTAAATATACCTTTAGAAAGAGCTTTAGCAGAAATAGATGCATTAATTGAAATGACTGATCAAAGAAATTCAGCTATGGAAAGAATAGCGCTTGGTCTTGGTTGGAGAACTTGGGATGTAGGGGTGAGAAACGAAGAACATGACCAAATAAAAGTAGAAGCTAAAGAAAGGAAAAAACAAGTAAGAAAAGATAAAGTTATAAAAGACAGAGAAGAAAAGAAAAGATTAGCTGAATTAAAAAGATTTGAAGGTAAAACCGAAAAAGAAATAAAACTTATAAAACAAAAAGATTCTATTATAGATACAAACAAATCTGATCAAATAAAAAGTTTGACAAATTTAGGATTAACTAAAAAAGAAATAAAATCTTTAAAATACGAAGATGATAGGGTGAATAAAATTATTGAATTGCAAAACAAAAAATAATGGCAAAAAAATTAGATGAAAACCTTTCTATGGGATTAGATCTTGACGGGGATGGTAAACCAGATTTAAACATATCTATAAAAACTATTGGGATGATGGTTGTTGGTATTGTAACTATGGCAGGTATATGGTTTACACTTAAATCAGATATTGCATTAGCGATGCAACTTCCAGAACCTGTGGTTAGTGCTGTAGAGTTTAATTATAAAGATGAAATGATTAGAGCTACAATTGAACTGACCCAGAAAGATGTAGAAGCTATAAAAAGTGATGTTGAATCAATGAAAATTACCTTAGAAAAACTAGACGAACGTTTATATGAACTACAAAAAGAAAGATAATGAAATATATATATTTACTATTATTGCTTTTTGCGTTTACAGGTTACTCGCAATATAAAGATGGGATTTCTGTTGTTCAATTCAGTGCAGAATTTTTAAAAGATAAAGAAATATCTCTTAAGCAATTCGACAATCACAATTGTTATACTTATTATTTAAGTAAACATGGTAAATATTTTAAAAAGGAAGCTATAATTTATATTCCTACTGTAATCTTATTTTATAACGGTGAAATGATTCTAAAAATAGAATCTGGGGTTACATTAAAGTTACCAGATAATACAAAGACACTATTAATAGAGGCTATAGACCGAATTTTAGAAGATAAATTTTAACATGAGAAAATTATTTATATTAATTTGCTTTTTCATTTCAATCAACTCTAATGGACAATTTTTAAAAGAAGTCTATAATGATTTCTTAAAATACGGTACTTTTTACGTAGCGGGTAACATAGGTAATGCTAAGTTAGAAAACTCTAGTTATTTTATTAGAACTGACCCAGATAATCTTTATGCAATACCAACTGTTATAGATGAAACCACTTATCATCCTTTTGATTATAGGTACGGTATAGGTTTTAGAAAACTTGCTAGATTTGATTATGAAGTAAAGTCTAAAAATTATTATGATGGAACAGAAAATAATAAAGCTTTATCAGCGCCTACGTCAGCTGTAAAAGGATTAGAATATCTATTTCATTGGGAAAGAGAAAGAATGAATGGTGATGAATTTACTAATAGAAGATTATTTATTAGACATACTGGTAAATATCATATAGTTAAATTTGAGAATAGAGAATCAGGCAATGTAGGTTTCAAGTATTCATCAGGTGAAGTAAGAGGTAGATTACCTATTGGTAAGAAATTCAGTTTATCTGCTGGAGCTATATATCGTACACACGAAACACCCTATGGTTATAATCCAATAGCATTATGGTTAAACGCTAAAAACGATAATGGTCATGCTGAAAATCTTTGGTATACTCTAGGGTTTGAATATGGTTATACAGATCACTATACATCATACACTACAAATGGTAAGACATCTCATGATTGGATATGGAAAGATTCTGATGGGGAAATTGTGGCTTATGGAGATAGAGATTTTAGAGACAGGGTGTTTGGTGATTTAATGAATAGATACAATAAAGAGGCTTGGGCCGATATTGATCCTTTTGGTGAGATTGCCCCTATAGTAGGATTTGATTTCTATCATTATAGAAGCAATTTCTGGGTTCATGGTTATGGTAATTACATATTACCTTATCACAAATATATTAAAGGTGATGAAGCATATAGTTATTTACATAGAAATTGTTGGAAAATAGAAGGTTATGATCCTGCTAAAGATGGTCAACAGTGGAGTGACTATCAAGCTGGATTAATGTTTGGATGGAAAATTAGTAAAAGTTTAGGAGTATTTGTTGAAGGAGAATATACAAAATTTTGGGATAAAGAAATATTTTCAAGTAACATTGGAATTAATATAACTTTTAGATAAGGATCAAAAAAAATGGGCACCATACCCAAAGATCCTGTAACCGGGATAAGGGGTGCGAAGGCACCTCTTAATTCCAATTAAAATATAAACTATGAAAAAATTAATTTTATTACTACTCCTACTTATTATTGGATGTGGAACCTATGTAAAGCAACCTATTGCTAGTCATGTAGTTGCTGTAACATTAGAAGGAGATACAATTTTAGTAGCTATTGATAAGATAAGACCTAATCAATATATTAATTTCTATCCAGTTTATAGTAGACCATATTACCAACCTTATTACAACCCATATTATTATGGTGATCAATATAGATTTAGATACCCTGATAACAGAGGTATTTCTAGTTCTGCTGGTGTTAAGTCAGAAATAAAAACACCACCACCAACTGGAGGTACTACATATAGTCCAGGTTCAGAAAAATCAATTTCAAGAATTGATTACAGTAAACCTGTAGGTAGAAGTAAAGATTAAAAAAAAAGGGAGCTATTTTCATAGCCCCCTTCTTTTATTTGGATCCCACCTAACCTACTCATTTCCTCACGCGCGCTTCTTCCAAATTTATAATTTTTCTATATCTTTTAATTTAATTTCACACGTAGCGCCTTTAAGGTTGGTAAAGTAGATTGCATAAGTTACATAACTATATGAATCCATTATGTATTTATCTCTTATTATCTCTTTAGATTTGATTTTACCATATTTCTCTCCTTGTTCATATAAAGTTTCATTTTTATATTTACCCACCTTTTTTATATCTTTAATAAATGTTTTATATTCTTTATTAGTAAGCTCTAATACACCTTTAGGAGTATATACTATCTCTAATCCATTTTCTGTATTCTGATATAATATATCTCTAGTAACATCTATATAATTTATAGTAACATTTTTTTTAGTTTTTGTAATAGAAAATCCATCAAATTCTTGTGAGCTAATTAAAGATGAAGTTAATAGTAATATATATAGTATTTTATCCATCACAACTCAAACATCCGTCATCCATAGCGTTTTCAGCTATGTCTCCTCTTAAAACTGATTCAGTCCTTGTATAATACAAAGTCTTAATACCTTTTTTCCAAGCTTCAAAATGAACCTTGTTAACCCACTTAGGTGTGGCAACACTAGGAAAAGCTAAATTTAAACTTACAGCTTGATCTATATACTGTTGTCTTATCCCTGCTTGATTGATTAATTCTAATTGATTAATCTCTTTAAAAGTTTTAAATACTTCTTTAACTGGTATATCATTATATGGTCCAGTCATAATCTTATCTAACTGTTTAAGTCCTTGAACAGATCCTCCGTCTTTTAAAATTTTAGCCCATACAACTTCTGTATTGAGTTTATACTTTCGTAAAAGCTTAAGTAACGTAGGGTTTTTTCTTATGAAGGTACCTTTAGCTGATTGTTCTGTAAATACATTGGCAGCCCAAGGTTCTATTCCTGGTGAAACGTTTCCAGAAAGTTTAGAATTAGATACAGTGGGAGCAATAGCACGCAAGTGAGTATTACGCATACCAGTGCCAACACACCACAAAGGCTCACCA
>Ga0255047_10000948_pt1 | contig 22547 bp, 37 predicted proteins | sample JV7_2_1_MG_FD_183640 | JGI IMG/M metagenome (GOLD analysis project Ga0255047, IMG submission 183640) | Seawater microbial communities from Jervis Inlet, British Columbia, Canada - JV7_2_1 | ecosystem: Environmental > Aquatic > Marine > Inlet | place: Canada: British Columbia | collected 2016-10-06 | reverse complement strand
GTTGGAGTGGGTCGGGAAGCCCCCGGAGTGGCTGACGGCCCAGGCTTCGGAGCGTCTCATTGTCGACCACCCCGCCGCAGCGGAGTACCTTCCCTCAACGCCTGGCGACTGGAACGTGTACCTGAAGTACGAGGAAGCTCGTGGCGAGGTATTGGATGTGTGGCGTCAGGGCGCGATCACTGGCGGGCAGAGGGACAAGGCGTTCAAGGCTCTGGAGCTTCAGCTGTTGCAGGGCCTGGTGACTTCTGGCAGGGGCGGCGAAGCTGTGTATCGTGAGTCGTGGCCGGTGCAGCGCCTGGCGATGGTAGGCAAGTTGCCGCCGGGCTTGGAGCCACTGTTGGAGAAGGTGAACGCGGTGTTCGCGATCTTGCAGGCGGAGGGTGTTGGCCCGACGTCGGAGCTGGGCGAGCGGCTGGCGTTTGCGTTGGTGTCGTGGGCGGAGCTGGAGTTTTTCCAGACCACTCCGGCTGCGAAGGGACTAGTAGATCAACTGGGGTTGGACATGTTCGACGAGGCGGTCCGTTCGGCCGTGTGGCCGAAGCTGTTGTTCAACGCTACGGACAGGAGCAGCGGCAACCTAGAGCCGCTGGAAGGGATACAATCTGATGGCTGAGAAGCGCACACGCGAAGTAGAGGAACGCGTCCCGACGTCGTCGGCAAGCGGCTTCGGTGACCCTCTCGCCGATCTGGTCACTTCAGATCCTGCTGATGTCACGGCTCGCGTTGAACAGCTTCGCAGGAAGGATGCTGCGGCCAAAAGCGACGTCTCTGTCTGGAAGTTGGTGAACGGGAATCTGTTGAGCCGGTCCGTGTCACCAGCTGACGTGACGGCGTGGTCGCAGGCGGGCTGGTCGACGTCTCGCCCAGGGGGCGGTGGAGGTTCTGACGCCATCCGCAGGTTCCTCAAGGGTGCGATCGTTGATGAGCGGGGTCGTCGTATCGACGCTCGCGGTCAGGTCATCGAGCTGTCCCCGCAGGACCCGGGCCAGTTCGGGCCGATGGTGACATCAGCGACAGTGATGTGGCACAACACTACCGAAGAGCCTGTCCAAATCGACATCAATGGTGACATCTGGACCGTGGAACCTGGGGAACGGTTTACGTACGGTGACTTCTGGGAGGGTGCCGGGTTCCCGGAGCCCCGTAGCGACGGTTCCGTACCGATCCCGTGGGCGCAACTCCGGCAGGCCATCTTGGGTCCGGTGGAGCCGTCGTCTGAGGAGGACTTCTTCTCACGATTCGCTGACCTGTTCAAGAGCAGCGGCGGTAGGGGTGGCGCCGCCGCCCCGGTATACCGCAAGCCTGACGAGCGGCTCGTTCGTGAAGCCGTAAAAGGAATGCTGGTGGCGCTGGTCGGGAAGAGCGACCCGGTGCTGGAAGACCAGGAGGTAGCACGGTACTTGTCAGAAGATAAGCGTGCCTTCGACCTCCGGGAGACTGAGGATATAGACCCGATGCAATCCGTGAAGGAGAGCGTCCGTCAGCTACCTCAGTACAAGGCGATTCACACACTACGGCCGGACTCGACTGACGAGTTCACGTGGGTATCGAACCGCCAGGGTGCGCTGGTGCGTGCCGGGATGTCGGAGCGTGACGCTCAGTCGTTTGGTGTGGCCCAGGCTCTGGTCGGTGCTTCGGCGCAGGAATCTGCGTCGGCGGCCGGGAACGCCGTGTTCCAACAGTCGAGACGTGCTGTGCCAGGGTTCCAGAACGATCTACGGTCTGCGATTGAGGGAGTGGTAGGGCTGCTATGAGTACACGTGAACTTCAGGAGCTGCTGAAGGCGAAGGGCTTCGACCCTGGAGCGATTGATGGGATCATGGGTCCGAATACCCGTGCAGCGATCCGTGCATTTCAGAAGGCCAATGGCCTGACGGTCGATGGCATCGTTGGCTCTGACACGACGCTGGCGTTGCAGGATACGCAGAAGAAGGACGTAGATGATTCTACGATCGGCGCTGATGGCGAAGTCGTCACAGTCGCTGACGTCCAGCGCGTCTTCGACGACCTGAACATCCCCGTCGGCACCAGCCGCGAGAGCGCCGGGGTGCGGCTAGCGAGGATCGTTGAGGAGATAAACAGCGGGTCACGGACACTGGCTGACGTCATCTCTGCCCTGGGTGGCTTCAGGTCGGACACTGTGACGCCGGATGTGGTGAAGGCTGTGTTCTCTGACCTGGGCATCACGACTATCGGCACCCCGACGGAATCGGAAACGGTCCGCCTCCAGCGAATCACGGATGAGATTAACGCTGGGGACAGGACCCTCGCCGACGTGCGTCTGGCGTTGGCGCCGTTCGCAAAGGAAGTGGCACCTGGCGACAGGCCGCTCGTCCCCGGCGAAGATCCTGATCCTGCGCCCCCGCCGGTCGGTGCCGAAGAGGGACTAGCCTCTGGTGTCCTGGGCGGCGGCGAGCTGGTGCAGGTGCGCCGCAAGGATCAGACGGATTTGTTCTTCATGCGGTACGAGTTCCCGCCTGGTTCCGGCCAGTGGATCATGTACCAGTTCGAGAGCCGCGACGAGGTGACACAGTCGCTGGGCAAGGATGCGTTCACGTCCGGCGTGGTGCCGTTCCGTGAGCTTCCTGAAAGTGTCCTGAACGATCCTGCGTTCACTGTGGCGGGCTCCGCTGAGGGGAACGTCGTGGGACAGTCCGGCACCTTCCAGGAGCTGTCGGCCGACATCACGAGCGAGGTGGCGCGGAAGGCCGGGGTGTCTGACCCGACGCTGCTGGCACGGTATCTGAGCGACCCTGAGATTCAGGCCATCTTGTCGAGGAAGGTGCTTGCGGGCGACAAGATGACGGACGCTGAGGTGACGGCTGCTGTACGGCAGACGAACTTCTTCCAGAACGTGCTCTATCCGGGTATCACGACACTGTTCGGCAGGACGTCGCAGCCGGAGGTACTGTGGAAGCAGTACGCCAATAACGTCGAGGGCTCCCTCGTGGAGCTGGGCGTGCAGCGCGATGCTGACGGGTCGTTCCGTTCGACACTGGGCACGATGCTGGGTTCGGGGATTGAGGACAAGTCGTTCAACGAGTTCTCGTCTGTCTTCGTGCGGGCTGCGAACTCTGAGGAGTACGCGGGTGTCTTGAACCAGTGGACTGAGAGGGACCTGGGCCGCACGATTGACTTTGATGACGTGTTCGATGTGCTGGGTGGTACGTCTGACGCGGAGTTGCAGCAGATCGTGGAGCGTGCTGGCCTCCAGTTCCAGGCGGAACGTGCCGGTGTCGAGATCGACCGCCGGTTGATTATGTCGCTGGCCCGGACTACGGATCTGTCGGAGGCGCAGGTCGCTGCGAACTTCTCGACATCTGAGCAACGGCTCTTGTCGCTGGGTGACGTGGGGTTGAAGCGCTCGGGGTTGACCCAGGACGCTCTCATCCAGGGAGCCTTCGGCAACGTGGCGATTGTGGATGGCGTAGAGATGTCACCTGCCGAGCTGTCTGCTCGTGCGTCGAAGTTCGCTGTGGAGCTGGGGTTAGAGGATAACCCGAAGGCGCAGCTGTTCGTCGGGTTCACGCAGGAGGGGCAGCCGACCCGTCCAGGACTTGAATCTCTCGCACCCGAAGGGGCGTAACTTCACTAATTGCCCATACTTCACAGTTCTGTGAATATAAGAGAATATGTGAAGTATAAGACTCATGCACCCTTAAGTGAGGTGTCTTGTGTTGTATTTGTTGAGGCACGCTGCGCAACACCGCTCGTGTAGCCCCTTACTGTACGCCTAGCCGAGCTAGATCGGCGACCCTGCACCGGACCGGCTGTCCGAGAAGAGCGGCCCGCCAGCACCAGAGTACCCTGAGTGCTGAGTACGGAGAGGTACAAAGTGGACGACGACCAGACCACAGAAGGCACGGGAGATACGAACCAGGACTCCGCCCCAATGGCGAACCTCCGCAAGGAGAATCGCGATCTCGCGAAGCAGCTGAAAACGGCTGTCGAGACGTTGGAGACGGTCACCGCGCAGGTTACCAAGACCCGCGAAGGTGAAGCCAGGCAGCTAGTGGATGCTGCGGGCTATAAGGGGCTCGACATCAGTATCGTGTTGGACAGGGTCGAGGGCGACCTCACCGCTGAGACGGTGACGGCAGCTCTCCAAGCGGCAGGGCTCGGTGTCATCGAGTCTGTCGGGGACGAGTCGGCGGACGGTGAGACAGTGAAGGCCCCTGATGTTCAGGGTGCTGCTTCTTCGGTTGGACAGGCTGTGGCACAGGCTGCGAAGAAGGCTGGAGAATCCATCGACGCTGAGATCGTGGGCACCAAGTCACGTGAAGAAGTGACTGATGTCATGGCGAAGCACGGCGGCCTAGAGTCGTACGTGTAAGTCATCGGTAGTCGACACACCGAACATCTGATCGCAGAAAGGTAATGACCCTTGGCTGATGTTTTCACAAAGTCCAGTGCTGGCACTGGATCGTTGACAACCAACCAGGTTCTCACTGCCTATCAGCGTGTTGCGTTCTTCGCTCTTCGTGAGGACCCCATCTTTGACCCGTTCGCAAAGGTCAAGCCGGGTAACCTGACGAGCCCTGGTGATGTCGTGACGTTCACATTCTGGACGGACATGACTGCTAACACCACGGCGCTCAACGAGACGACCGATGTCGATGCCGTCGCCCTTGGCGATAGCACCGTCAGCGTGACGCCGCAGGAGCACGGTAATGCTGTGCTGCTCACCATCAAGATCCGCACCGATGACATGCTCATCGGTTTCGACGCGGATGTGGCGAACCTGTTGGCGTTCAATATGGTCGACTCTTTGGAGAAGATCGTTGTGGCCGCCATTGACGGCGGCTCTGCCACGAACATCGAGTTCGTGGGAGACACCACTGCTTCCGGCGTAGTTGCTTCCGACATTTTGACGGCAGCGCTCGTGCGGAAAAAGAGGGCACAGCTCCGAGGGGCATCTGTGATGCCCTGGGACGCATCGAAGTACGCGGCGGTTCTTCACCCGGACACTTTGTATGACCTGAAGTCTGAGACTGGCGACGACGCCTGGCTCGGCCCTGCCATCCGGCAGGAGGGCGGCAACCGTGTCTGGAATGACGAAATCGGCTCCTTTGCTGGTTTCCGTTTCATGGAGACTGCTCGGGCAACCATCCACACCGATGGTGCGTCGAGCGCCGTGGATGAGTACCACTCGTACTTCTTCGGCCGGGAGTTCCTGGCGAAGGCGGAGTCAATCTCTCCGTCGATCGTCATGGGTCCCGTGACCGATAAGCTGCGTAGGTTCCAGCCCCTCGGCTGGTACTTCTACAGCGGCTGGGACACGTTCCGAGAAGCAGCCCTGCGGCAGGTCCGAAGCGCATCCAGTATCGGAAGTAACACCTGATGAGTGGCTACACCAAGGCGGAGAAGAACGCCAAGCTCATCGGTGACGTTTTCGATAACGGTGACCTGCTTGCAGGTTCCGGCACCTGGACGACTTCCTCGACCACGGAAGTGGTCGCTCACGGTCTCACTGGCACTCCCGACTTTGTCGTGGTTGCTCGTGCCGATGGTGGCGACGCTCCGTCGTGGACTGCTGACGGTACGAACGTGACGTTCGTACGTGCAGGCTCAACCAACAACATCGAGACCTTCTCGTATGTCATTGGTGACCTCACGTGACCTGAGATCGCATAGGATCTGGCGTGACGCCCCCCTTGTGGGGGTGTTTCGCTTATATGGGTACATGAACACAAGCGAAATCGTCCGCAACAGTGTCGCTATCGGGATGCTGTCGCCGGGGCAAATCACAGCAGGAACAGTACAGTCACTGGCGACTCTTCTCATTAGCGACACGTCACTGACAATCATCGGGTTCAACCATGTGCGGACAGCTCGGTCGTTTCGCGGCCGGAACACCGCTATCCAGCGGCTCTTGAAGAGCCCGGCGGAGTGGCTGCTGTGGATCGACTCGGACATGACGTTCCGCCCGGAGACGTTCGCCACCATGTGGCAGGCTGCTCACGAGGCTCCGTTCCCCCGTATCGTGTCGGCCCTGGCCTTCATGTTCGATGGCAACAATCACTCGCTGGCGCCGAACATTTTCGACTGGAATGAGGAGACACAAGAGCATGACGTGCGGAACAACTATCCGCTTGACGATCAGTTCTGGACTGACGCGACGGGCGTGGCGTTCACGCTGATACATCGCTCCGTGTTCGAGGCGGTCGAGTATCCGTGGCATCAGGACCACGTTGAGCACCCGGAGACGGGGAAGCCGATGGGGCACGACATTTCGTTCTACTACAAGTGTCGGCAGGCAGGCATCAGGGTGTGGTATTGCTCGGATGCGAAGACGGGTCACATCAAGACTTTCGAGGCGGACGAGGCTGCGTACATGCGGCACCTAGGAGCGAAGACATGAAGAACGTTATGGTAACAGGCAGCGACGGGTTCATCGGCCAGTTTGTAGTCCGACGCCTCGAAGAGCTAGGCATCGGTGTCTCCCGGTTCGATATCGCGGGCGACATCGTAAGTGACATCACAGAAGAGTCCACAGTTTGTAACGCTATTGAAGACAGCGGCGTGGATGGTGTCATCCATCTCGCTGGTATACTTGGTACACATGAGCTATTCGTAGACGTGCGGTCTACGGTCGAAGTGAATGTGATGGGTACGATCAACGTGATGGAGACACTGAAGCATCACAAGAAGGGTATCCCGTTTGTCGGGATTGAACAGCCACACATCTGGTACAACCCGTACGAGGCGTCGAAGATGGCGGCTCGCCGTTACGCCCTAGCGTACGCTCACGCTTACGACATCCCTATGTCATACGTACGTGCTTTCAATGCCTACGGACCGGGGCAGGCCCCGCCGGGCGGGGGCCATCCTACGAAGATCATCCCAGCGTTCTCCACGCAGGCATGGTCTGGTAGGCCTATCGAGGTGTGGGGTGACGGCACCGGGATCGTGGATCTGGTGTGGGTTGGCGACGTCGCCGATGTCCTAATCGACACGCTGTTGACGGCCCGTCTGTCGGGGCCGGAGATGGTCGTTGAGGCTGGCACGGGGAACCCCATGACGGTGAACCAGGTGGCGGCCTGGGTTGTCGACAGGGTCCAGTCGTTGGGGTTCTCTCGGCCGGAAGTCGCTCACAGGGACATGCGTCGAGGTGAGCAGGGGTCGTCGAGGTCCTCGAACACGGCGCAGACGAACCGGCAGCCCTTCAGGGGCGCACACTTGAACGCTACTATCGACTGGTACCGCCAGTTCGCAACCTGAGGGGTCCCGATTCTGTTGTATGAGGTAGATGCCGACCTTCACGCCACCGACGAGGACAGAACGGATACCGCCGGACCGCATAGAGCAGCGGTTCGGTGGTAGGGCCGGGCTGTTCAGGCACTATGGGCAGCCTATTGCCGTTGGCTACTCGGTCCTGATAACGAGCGGGGTGGCCTCTGCAAGCCCGGGCGTGGTGAGCCCTGACGTGAACCAGCTCGCTGCGACTGACGCTGGATCTGGTGAGGATGGGAAGGCTTGGTTCACTGGTGGCAAGACGTACACGGTGACGTCAGCGGAGCAAACGATTCTTGAAGCGGCAGGACACACGGTTACGTGAAGAAGGAACGATGGAAGAGGGTACAGGACGGGTGGATGCGGTACTGGGTCGCATGGCTGCTCGGCGGGTTCGTGATCCCGGAGCTGTGGGCACTGATCGGGCATCGACGTGGCGACACTCTCTCGGAGTCGGTGTGGACGATGACGTCGAGGCATCGGTGGACGAAGGTCCCTGTTGCCGGGCTGCTGGTGTGGCTGTTCCATCATTTCGTTGTGGACGAGCGGAGTAAGGAGTGGGCGTGACGCATCAGATGCAGTGCTACGTGCACAACGGTCCGAAGACGGAGACGCCGTGCCTGGATGGCTATTGCGTGCAGTTGCGTGAGGATTATGAGCGGAAGCGTGACGACTGGGAGGCGGCTCCGCCGCTGTTCGCGTCGGTCCCTGGTGGATCGACCCGGAACGTCGACTATTACCGTGACTCGGCCTTCGGCATGGAGGAGTACCGGGAAGCGAAAGCCACAGGGACGCAGACCGGGTCGATCCGCAAGGGCGCTACGCACAAGTACGAGCAGAAGCGCGAGTCGCAACAGCGCGCCATCGACAAGCTGTCGACTGGTATGGACGTGTCGGAGCTTCAGACTGTTCCGGGGGTGGAGAAGCCATGAGTGACGTGAACTTGACGGCGCTGCCGTACCGTGCGAAGGAGCGGGTGCAAGCAGAGGTGACGCTCCTGGCTGACCTGGCTGATCGTGTATTCTTCGACCTGGAGACCCCGCACCGCATGGTTGAGGGCTCTATGCTGATAGGTCTACTCACCGACCTGAACACGGGTGAATTGGATATGCTGTGGGTGTCGACCGGGATCACCGGTCACGGCATCGTGCAGATGGCGGAGGTGCTGGAACGGTACGGTCGCAGCAGGATGGAAGAAGACGGAAGTGGCACTGACTGACATCGTTGAGCGGGTTAAAGACCTGCTGTATTCTTCCAGCGTAGGTGAGAAGCCTCCGCTGCGGATAGCTTCATCGAGCGCAGCCGAATCTGTGTCGGGTCCGTTGCTCACGTTCAACGTAGCGTCGAACGAGGGGCAGGAGATCAAGGCCGGGGACATCCTGTCCGTACGGTCAGCGTCGGGCTTGGCGACCGCTTTCGTGCTGTACGTGACGTCGATCTCGACTGATGCAATCACGTGCGTGAACGGGTATGTAGGCACCGACGTTGCGGGTGCCGACTCTGGTGAGCTGGATAACGCTGTGCTGGAGCAGAACGCTCCGTCGTCTGCGACAGAGTACGCTATTATCAAGTCGATTGAGGCCGTCTTCGACGGGCTCCTGTACCCCCACGTTTTCATCATGGGCACAGAAACGATTACGCCGGACCTAGCCATCCTCCAGTCTGAGGTCCCGGCTACCACCGAGAAGGTGCGGACCGCGTATCAAGAGATCGCCAACGTTGTGCAGGCTATCCCGGTGGATCTGGAGAAGGATCTCCACACGACCCTGTCCTCGACGGGCAAGCTCGTACAGTACGGTGCGTCGGACGGTTCAACGGTTTATCTCACGGTAGAGAAGCGGTATCTGTCTTCGGACACGTTGCCGGAGGATGTCGAGGCGTGTGTCGCTACAGGTTCGGCGGCCCTGGCTATGGGCGGCGACGTGGCTGCTGCGAACATGGCTCGTGCGTCGAAGGATTCACAGCGACGCGGCGAGCGTGACATCACGAACACCCTGTGGCGTGACTTCTTGACTATGCGTCAGGCCATCTCTGAACGGCTCTCCGAGGACGTTGAGTACTTCGAGATTTCGAGGGGCTGATGACGGTCAACCGGTTCGACATCACCCTCAACGGGGTCCAGTACAGGCTCGCACGTGCGGTCGAGGGCACCCGCCCGTACCGCAAGGGGTTCTCCCGGCAGCTCGTGGCGCAACAGTCGATGGAGGTCGATGGGTTGCAGTCACGACAGGACCAGGCAGGGTTCTATCAGTCGTCGTGGTCGAAGGGTGCACGGTGGGAGATTCCGCTGCTTCGTCGACCGTTAACGTCTGTGTATGAGACGTCGTCGGGGATGAATCCGTTCTCGAAGCCGGGTCGTGTCCTCCCGTCGAACGCACCGGACGCTACGAACCACACAGCAGCCTTCCTTCAGGATTCCCCATGGGTCATGTTCGACGACACGATCTATTCGATTGGGGAGACGGGCGCCAACGGCGACTGGTTCAAGTACACCGGCACCGCCTTCTCCGCCTCTGGCCTGGGCAACTCCGGCTATACCGGTTCGGACGTGTGGGCTATGACGTCGGACCCGGAGAACGGCCTCGTGTGGTTCCTCACCGGGGCGTCTACGTTGGTGGTGCGGAAGTGGACGCCGGGTGCTGGGAACGCTTCTTCTGTGGTGTCGACCGGCTTGACGTCCCGACCGGGATCGAACTTGTTCGTTCATAACGATCGCCTGTTCGTGTACGATGGCGACAAGGTGTACGAGATTGAGGATCGTGTGGGCACACCTGTTCTGGGTGCCGCCATCTCGAACGATGGGAAGGGTCCTGACCTTCTCGTGAAGATGGTCGACAATGCCACTGACCCGGTGCTTGGTGTTCACGCCGTGCGCACGTCAGTCGCTACATCTGACGGTGTCTTCTACGTGAAGAACGTGCAGGACGAGGGGATGCCTACGGCGTGGATCTACCGTATCGACCGTGACTCCGGTGGGTCGGATATCGTGACCCCTGTGGCTACGCTCCCTCCGGGGAACCTGGCTGTGAGCATCATGTGGCACCTCGGGTCCCTGATCGTCGCCACTGTCCCTGACTTCTCCCGCTTCTTGAAGAATGACGTGTCTGCTGCCGGTCACTGCCGGGTCGAGATGTACCACCTGACACAGGGGCAGACGGGTGCGTTGGGTGTGATGTTGGGCGAGTCGCTGGACGAGACGCCGTGTGCGCTCCTGGGTGCTGAGGGTTCGCTCCTGTTCATCGGCGGTCAGAAGCGTATCTGGGTGTGGGACGCGAAGGTCGCTGCGATCCATCCGTGGATTGAGGACCCGACTGCGCAGAACGATGGCCCGTACCGGCTGATGGCCCGTAACGTGGACAGCTCCAGCAACGACCAGCTCTTGTTCCTCGGGGACCAACGGTACCTGGAGGTGAAGGACCGGGAGGTCGCGGACCCTGACACGGTGACGAACTTCGGCGACGACCTGACGCACTACGTGCTCGACTCTGCATACTTCGACTTCGGGACACCACACGAAGACAAGACCCTCGCCCGGCTGGGCATCGAGACGGACAGCTTGACGGCGTCGCAGCAGTGGTCAGTGTACATCTCTGTGGATGACGGGGCGTTCACGCTGTTGAAGGACCACTCGAATGCGAAGTTCTCGGAGACGGACCTGACCGGGTCTGCGCATACGGGGAAGCGGTTCCGGTACCGGCTGATCTATCAGACGAAGAACGCCACGAACGCTGCGTTCCGGTCGATCAAATTTGAGGCTGTAGTTGGGAAGATGGTGCCGACGTGGTTCCTGGTCGTGGACGGCTCGGAGCTGCGTAACCTGGAGAACAAGCGGGTGCACCCGGAGGACGTGTTCGACAGCCTGGAGACAGTGGCGCAGCTGGAGACCCCTGTGACGTTGATTGACAACTTCCGGTCTGAGCGGGCACCTGATACGTCTACGCACACGGTGAAGATCATGTCGGCGGAGATGTTCAAGCAGTCGGCCAGCGAGGCGACGATCCACTTGAGGTTGGTTGAGGCATGACGCTGCCTTTCGATCCTGCTGCCCCGTTCGACAGTGCCGAGCCGTGGTCTTTGCCACCTGGTGGCAATCTCACTGATCTGACACGCCGGTTGCGTGCGATCGACGCTGACATCTTGGGCCACATTACGGCCAGGTCTGGGTCGTTCGCCAGCATAGATGTCACGGGTGCTATCACGCTGGCGTCGGGTGGTATTGTCCGCACTGCTGCCTCGGGGCAACGCCTTGAGCTGACCAGCTCCGACAATGACACGCTGTCAATGTACACTGGTGACTCTTTCGAGGATGGCCCCGGTGGTCTGATAGCGGCCGTGTCTGGTGCAGGGTCTACACGTACTCTTCAGTCTGCGCTGCATGCACCGGTTACCACTGGGGACTCTGGTGGTGTGACGCTGACGGCGACGTCGGAGTCTGCTGACGATTCGACTACTCCGCCGCGTGTCATCGTGGGGTACACGGGTGGTTCGTCGCTGGTGCCGGAGCTGAAGATGCAGAACAGCTTCATCGTGCTGCTTGAGGACGGGTCGGTGACCGTCCCCGCGGTCGGGTTCAACAATTCGGTTAACATGGGGCTCTACCGTATCAGCGCCAACGTGATGGGAGTCACCATAGACGGTGTTGAGGCTGCGAGGTTCAACAGCTTTGGCCACCTCCTTATGGCTACGGGCAACAACATCTACACAGACCCGGGCGCAGTCGGAGACCCTGGCTACTCGGTCAACGGTGACGACGACACTGGTGGGTTCTTCCCTGCGGCAGATACCATGGCCTGGGCTACCGGTGGTGTCGAGGGTCTGCGCATCCGCTCAGACCAGAACGTGGGGGTAGGCGACGCAGGGTTCTCTTCGCATCGCTTCTCGGTGACGTCTGTCGCAGGCAGCATACCGGTTCGTTTCTATCGACCCACCGCTACCGCTAGTAGCCAGGTCGTCAACATAGCGTCAGACGTGGGCGGTACGGGCACGCTCACCCTTCGTATAGACGCTGACGGTGATGCGTTCAACATCAACGGCACCTACGGGACGATCAGCGACCGTCGCCTCAAGGTCAAGTCATCCATCAAGGACGCTCGTCCATACCTCGACGATCTTTGCAAACTCAAGGTGCGTCACTACCGCCTGAAGCGTACGAAGCAGACGAACCTGGGGTTCGTCGCCGACGAGGTCGCATCCGTTTTCCCTGGGCTTGTGCGTCGTGACGAGAATGGATACGATGTAGTGAAAACGTCGGTCCTGATACCGATGCTAGTACAGGCCATTCAGGAGCTGAGGGCTCTGATCGACAACCCGGAGGAGGTCCGGACATGAAGGAACTAATCGCGGCGATGGCCGCTGTAGCTATCCTGTCGGGAGGTGGCGACGGCTCGGACATATGGGAGTACAGTCCCGACCCGGCTGGGTGGGTCGAGGCCACGGTCCAGACGGTGACCCCAACGAAGGATTGCCTCGTGGCTCAGGTTTCGTGGCCGTCCGCGGAGGGGCCGCTGATCGAAGACGTGCGCTATCTGGGGGACTTGACCCCGGAGCAGTTGCGCTACGAGCTGGTGGGTACGTATTTCTGGACTCAGTGGGATCAACCTCAGGCAGATAGCCTGAACAATGTCGAGTCGTTACGACTCGCAGTGGGTACAACGAAAGTGGAGGTGTGTCGATAATGGAATTGAACCCGGAGCTGGTCATGCAGATCCAGGCGGAGCAGGTCGGGAACTTGATGAAGGAGAACGCGATGCTGCGTGCTGCGATCATCCAGTTCGAGCAGGAGCTGTACCCGCAGGAGGAGCTGGACATGGCGGTGGCTGAGCTTGCCGAAGACCCCGAGATTGACACTGATGATCTCCCGATGCCTGAGGAGGCCGAGTGACCCCGTTCGACGTCGACCAGGCTGGCTGGGGCTCAGCCACCCGCTACGCTAACGGCACCAAGCAGCCTTGGAGGGTAGACAAGTGGGTGCTGCACTGGGGCGGTGGCCCCAACCCCGGCGGGAACCTCCCGGCGAATGTGCTGGCGGAGGAGAGCGTGCTACGCGCCTGGCAGCGGTATCACATGGGGACTAAGGGCTGGGAGGACATCGCTTACAACTATGCCATCGGCCAGTCGGGTCTGATCTACAGGCTGCGAGGGGAGAACCGTGCAGGAGCAACGTCAGGTGACCTTGAGCCGGATGGTATCCCGGAGAACCATGAGGCTCGGGCTGTCGTCTTCATCTTGGGTGAGGGGCAGGAGCCGACGGCGGCGGCGTACACCGCCTTCCAGAAGATGTGGATCACCGACCCGCTAAGGGTCACGGTCCATTCAGACCACAAGTCAACGGCTTGCCCGGGCGACGATGTCCGGGCTTGGGTAGCAGAAGGAGGCTACAATACAGTGTTCACACCACACCAAATCCAGGTGCTGAAGGATGTCGTGGCCGGTATCGACGAGGTGCAAGACCCTCCGTCGTCCGGGTACGCTATCCGTGAGGCGATCTGGCTCGTACGTAAAGAGCGGCTCAACCCGCTCCATAAGCATGAGGACAACGCGGTGCCTCCTCATGGTCATGTCGCCGAAGTGCACCTGACGTAAGGATCAACATGACCCCCGAACAAGGGAAGCGGCTCGACGAGACGCTCGACAGGTTTGTCGATGTAGTGGAGTCGCTTGAGCGTGCCGTGGTTGGCGAACCCAAGGAGGGGAACCCTGGCCTGCTGGCCCGTGTTCGGAGGCTGGAACGTAGACAGGTGCTGTACATCGTCGCGGTGTTCGGAGGAACCCTGACATCGAGGACACTGTTGTAGTGGGTAGACATGGCATCTAGTATCGTTCAGCTCGCCACGGCCGAGCCCGTCGACCTGACGGGTGACGCCAACCATACCGACGTCGTTCACTATGGCGGGTTTTCGGTGCGTGAGAGTGCGGGGACACCGGCTGTGGCTGCTGTGAACTTCCGGCACGGTTCAGTGTCGGGGCAGATCGTCGGTGTGTTGGAGCTGGCTGCGAACGAGTCGGCGGACCGGTCGCTGCCGGGGATCATACAGACCCCGGCTGGCGTATACGTCCAGGTCGTGACAGGGGAAATCTCTGGCGTCCTGTACAACATCAAGTAAGGACCTATGGAAGAGATCGTTGCGACTGTCACTACCCTCGCCGCCTTGTGGAGCGGGGTGTTGTGGTATGCCCGGCCGAGCAAGGGCCGGTACCCGAAGTGTCTCGTGTGCTCTTGGCGTCTGGTCCCTAGTGACGGGAAGATCACTGAGTGTGGCCGCTGTAAGGTGCGGTACCACACGGCTACGGTGGTTGAGGCTTCGATCCCGGCGTGGGAGAAGGTACGGAAGGAGCGCCTCTTCGCTTTGTCGTTCCGGCGTGATGTCCGGGAGCAGCACCTCCTGTTGGAGGCTCCGCTGTCGGAACTGAAGGGCGCTAACGAGTCGACGGTGGACAATGCCTAGGGTCGCACACATCGAGTTCATGCACGACACGGATTGGCCGACGACGGACCCGGGGACGTTGCAGCCGTCCCGGTACAAGGGTTTCATCGGGTGGTTCTCTCGTGTTGTGAAGCGCAAGCCCGACCGTCTCGACGGGGGATAACCGATGGCTGAGACATACACGCAGGTACCGCCCGACTCCACTGGTGACAAGCTCGCCGGTCAGTCGATGACTCGTGGCGCTGACACTGTCCTCCGTGAGGAGGTCGTGATCGGCGACCCGACGGGGAACACGGCGATGGCGTCGGTGTCTGCCGCGAACGGCCTTGAGGTCGATGTCACGCAGGTGCAGGGCACTGTCACTGTCGACGGTTCCGCTGTCACTCAGCCTGTATCGGCTGCGGCTCTGCCGCTGCCTTCTGGTGCTGCCACTGCTGCCGCACAGTTGGCTGACGGTCACGCTGTCACTGTCGACAACGCTAGCCTGGCTGTAACGGCTGCCTCGTTGCCGTTGCCTGCTGGGGCAGCTACAGCTGCGGCTCAGCTGGCTGATGGGCATAGTGTTGACACGGAGCTGACGACCGCTGACTTGGACACGGGCGCTGGCACTGACACACGGGCCGTGGTTGGCTTGGCGTTGGCTGAATCTGGTGGGGCAGCCCTGGTTGGCTCTGCAAACCCACTGCCTACCGATGGTTCTGGAGTAACGCAGCCAGTCTCCGCTGCTGCTCTTCCGCTACCGTCCGGAGCCGCTACAGCGGCAGCTCAGCTACCTGACGGTCATGCCGTCACTGTCGATAACGCGAGCATCGCCGTTACAGCAGCCGCTCTCCCGCTCCCCTCTGGGGCAGCGACGGCTGCTGCGCAGCTTCCCGATGGACACAACGTCACTGTCGACAACGCTAGTGTGGCTGTAACGGCTGCTGCCTTGCCGCTCCCCTCGGGTGCGGCCACTGCCGCGGCTCAGCTTGCTGATGGTCACAACGTAACGGTGGACAACGCGAGCATCGCCGTCACGAACGCGATCGGTGACGGGTGGGACAACGCAGCCTCTGACGGTGCCAGCGTCTCCGGCGACGTGGCTCACGATGCTGCGGATGCTGGTGAGCCGATCAAGGTCGGCGCTAAGGCTGTCTCTCTCGGGGCGGACCCGACAGAGGTGGCTGCCAATGATCGCACCAACCTATACGCCACAAGGGCAGGTCAGCTCTTCACGCTGGGCGGCCACCCGAACATCGTCACTCGCGAGTACATGACGACAGCTGCGCAAACGAACGATGCTATCGTTGACTCTGTGGCTGCGACGGATAGAATCGTGGTTACGGAGATCGAGGTGCTGGCTGACAACGCGAACTCTGTGTCACCTCAGGTACGTGTCGGTTTCGGTGCCGCTTCGGTCCCGGCGGAGCCTGCGTCTGGTGCGTCGACGACGGGTATCGTGTTGACGCATCCTGGTGTGGCTGCTGGTTCTGGTGTGGTGCGTGGCTCGGGTGCCGGTATTGTCGGTATCGGTGCTGACGGCGAGGAGCTGCGGATCACGAACAGCGTCCCGACCGGCGGTCAGCTGACTGTCCTCGTGTCGTACTTCATCATTAGCGACTCGTAAGCGGTAGGGCTCATGTCCGCCACCGTAACTGTACTCGAAACCTTTCTCGATTCTGCTGGTGCTACGACTACTCGTGGCCCCACTGGCACAGCCACCCCTTCGGGCGCTGCTAACACTGCGCTGATTGCGCTTGTGTGGAGCACTCACTTCCAGGGTGGTCCTCTCCCGTCAATGTCCGGTACTCCGCTGGGGAAGACTTGGACTCAGATCAGCACGAACGCTTGGTCGAACGCTGACGATGAGCGACGCATCACTGCGTTCTGGGCGGACGGTGACGGAGCTACTGCTGGTACGATGACGGTGACGTATCCGTCGAATGATGCGTTAACGTACATTGAAATCTTCGAGGTCACGGAGATGGATACGGCTTCGCTGATCGTGCAGGAGGTGTCGGACCGGGCCAACAACTCTGGCGGTGACTCGGGGACGTCAAACGGTGAGACGTTGACGTTTGCTGCTGTCGGCGACGCCGAGAACGTGCTGATCCTCGCTACGTACATCAATAATTCCGGGATTACGGTGACCCCGGGGTCGGGGTGGACCGAGTTCGCTGAGCAGACGGACACTGGTCCGCAAACTACCACTCATGCGCAGTGGAAGGTGAACGACACGACGGCTGATGTGTCGTGGTCTTCGACGGCTGTGCGTTGGGGTCAGATAGGTTTCGAGCTGGCGTGGAAGGACCCTGCTGCTGGCGGTGTGGCTGTGCAGGATGTGTTAGGCGGGGGGATCGTCCCCTTCGGGCGGTAGGCCTTCCAGGGGTATCGGCGTTCCGCTCAGGTCCGCCGTGAAGTGCGCCGCCTCTTCCCACTGATCCTTACGAAGGGTAAGGTCGAGCGGTTCTAACGAAACGTCCTTAACGTCCACCTGTCCCTGGAGCCAGCCTACCTCGGCGAGAAGGTGGTCGATGAGGCCAGCGGCCTCGCGCCACATGTCCTTGTGAGCCTGCGTCATCGTGATGAACCTGAGCCGTCGCTCGACGTACTCTAGGAAGGTGTCGGTGGAGTCCATATCTGGCCTTTCTCTCGCAACTCCTGGAGCTGCATCTCTTGCGCCGCGAGCACCTCAGTCACAGCTTTGAGCTGTGCTTCGAGGGTCATCGCGATGTGTGTGCTGGTGATAATGTGGTCTCTGAGGTGTCCCACCTCTTTGTGCTTGAGCCTGAGTGGGCCGCCTTCGTGACCCATCAGTTTCTCTAGCACGGGCCGTGTCGCCAGCGCCTGCTGACGCAGCTGTTCCTGTAGTTCGTCGTTGTTGACGGTGGTGTGGTTGAGGTCGGCGGCGAGCGCCGGGTTCACTCCCTGCACCATGACATCCCCTCCATTCCTTGGTTCACGCCCCACGTGACAGTAAGGACAGGGTCGTCTTGTCGCTTCGGGAACTCGACCCACCATCCGTTGACTCCGTCAGACCAGACGTTGATCTCTTCGATGGGGTAGGGCAGGTCTGGTGGCAGCTCTTCGATGGTGACGGCCGCGATGGTGTCGTCGTCCCATGCGAAGCCGAGCGTAAGGCAGTCATGAGGTACGACGACGGCTGGTGCTGGTTGCCGCTCAGGCCAGGTAGCTAGGGCGTAAATCATGATGCTGATGCCTCCGGCGAGAAACGCCCAGCCGATCACGGTAAGGAACCTCTTCATTCTAGGGTGTACCACCCCGTGTAGTCTTCCCCTTCCCAACCGGCGAACCGCTCACCCCACCGTGAGGACCTGGGGTCGGGGTCTACGCCCATGATAACGGGCCGGTCGTCGCGGGGGTGCTTAACGATGAAGATCCTGAGAGGCTCTGAGAGCCTCCTAGCGGGCGGCGTCTGTCCGTTGAGTACAGATACCGCACCCCCCAGTTCCTGTCCCTGTTCCGCCTGGTCAGATTCTAATTTCTCACCCCAGTGGTCAAGCATACAGTTCGATCGCTTCCTTGACCGCCTCAGGTGAGCAGCCGTGTCGTTCAGCGTAGTCACGAGCTGCTGTCTCGGCCCATGCAGGTGCGGCCTTGGCGTGGCCGGACCGTACCGCGATCTTGCGGGTCAGCTCCAGGTAGCCGGTAAGCGGCAGGTAGTTTCGACCGACGACCATGATGGCGTCTTCCCTGAGCGTGGAGTACCGGGAGTATTCGTTCTCAACCCCTATCCCGGTGCCCGGGTGTCTCTTCCGGTCGAAGCCGTACTTGTCGTAGTGTGTGAGCAGCCCGTCAACTGTTGGTGTCGTTGGCATTATTCCTCCTATCCGACTGTAAGCGGTTAGCTGTAGTACCGACCGCCCTGATCTTCGACCTGGTCGCCGCCAGCGATGCGGCGCTGCCGCTCAGCTTCGATCGCTTCCTCCTTACGCTCGGCCAGTTCCTGGTCGTCCGGCACGAACCCCATCATCTGGTGGACTTGGATGTTGCCGTGACCAAGGGCCTTCAGCAACTCCGCGCCCTGCACCCTGGCCTGAGCTTCGTTGTCTGCGAAGACGATAGTGGAGCCCAACAGCTCCTGGCCGTCTCGTCCGCCTCGGGTGAGGCGCACCATGTACTGTGGTCGGTTACCCATAGTTCCTCCTATAGGGTCTTGACACCCTTGCCGAATCGTTGCGTCTCTCGCTTCCTGTCACGAGTGTAACCCTTGCACCGCTTACACTGGTACGTCTGGAACACTGACACTGAGGTGCGATGGAAGCCCCGCTTGGTGAGCTTGTCGTAACCACACTTGGCGCAGACCACGTCACCGTTGGCCCAGTGGCCGAGGTTGGGGTGCGCTGCCTTGCCTGGCGTCCCGATCCAGGGACGCAGCTTGAGATACAGCTCTTCGAGCGCCTCGACATCAGCGAGAGTGTACTCCCGCATGTACTTCCACGCTCCCTCGTCGCCATCCATGCAGTCGAGCCACAGCTGGAAGTCGTGGCCTCGCATCTTCTTCGCCTTCATCCCGGCGAGCGCCGGTAGGTGCTTGAGGCTGTGCGACATGCGGTTGAAGTAGCGCCGGTCCTCTTTCAATGTGTCGATCGTCTGATACGGTGACGGTGGAGGCATGTTGTAGTACTGGAACCGTGCGTTCGCTTTGCGCTGGTCGAACTTGTCGCCGTTGTGGGCGATGACGATGTCAGCTTCGTCGAACAGGGCGCGCAGGTTACGTACCAGTTCGCGGTCGTTCCGCTTCCCATGGTCGGTGATGAACCAAGTCTGATTGTCGCCGATCCACTTGTAGGCGTAGCACAGGATGTACCAGTCCTGCTTGATGCCGAGCACATTCGTGTTCCACATGTCCCACACCCAGCCCAACGCCGGGGCTGTCTCGATGTCGTACAGCAAGATGCGGGGACCCTCAGTCTTGGTGCTCATGCTTCGCCACTTCCTTCGCTATTCGTTGCAACGCTACGTCGGGCATCATTGCCATAGTGATCTTGGCCTGGCGCTCGCCCGCGCCGCAGGCCCACGAGTCCCAGAGGAATGTCCAGCCGCAGCGTATCTCGGGTTGGCGCCACCAGAACTTGTCGAACACATCGACAAGCAGCTTCTCTTCCTCGGGCCATATGCGTGTCGGGGGGTGAAGACGGGCGTACTCTGCCCCGACCCTCACTGTATACAACCCCATGAGTGCACCCAAGGATGCGCTCCGCCTGACCGCCATCTCCAACCCCTTGATCGTGGGGCTGTTGGGGTTGGCGTGCGTCTGCGGAAGCAGGAGCTGCGATAGCCGCTGCTCTCGTGCCGCTGCTGAGCGCTGCAATTTCACTCAAGTGATTCCTTGCCTCTTGGCGTAGGCCCACAGATCCTGCTGTAGGTGACGTCGGCCCCGCCGGAGCCTCGACTTGATCGTGTTCTCGGGGACACCGAGGTGCGCTGATGCGTCAGCGATGGACACCTCGTTGACGTCGACCAGGAGGATGGCCTCCCGGTACGGTGCCGCCAACCGGTTCAGTGCCTGTTTCACTGTGCGTGAAACTTCGCTCTCGGTGAAACGGTCGTCCGCTTCGTCGTCCTCGGGGAATAGGTGGTCGGGGAGGACGTCAACCGACACGGACGACGGTTCCCGCTTCGCCTTGTTGTACCCGTTGATGTACAGGTTGGTCATGATGCGCATGATCCAGGCCCGCACGTTCGTGCCGTCGGCGTACAGGTGGTAGCGTTCGTACGCTCGGAGCAGCGCCTCTTGTAACAGGTCTTCTGCTATGTCTGTGTCTTTGGTGAGCCCCTGTGCGTGTTGCAGGAGCCTGGGCCGGTGGGGTGTGATGTCGGCCTCGAATGTGGATTGGTCAGCCACTGGGCACCTTAACAAGGGCTACCGTATACATCTGGTGCGGCACGTCAACCCACCTACCGTTCTCTAGTTGCTCAAACGTACAGGGGTACCCGCAGTGGCTCTCCTCATCCTCCTCGTAGTATGCTCCTTCGACGTCGCACCAGTAACCGACCTGTAGGATCAGGTCATCGTCTGTGATTCTAGCCAAGGTCTTCTCCTTTCCTGAAATCGTTGATGGCTGCGCTCATGCTATCAGGGTCGCCACGCCACCAATCATTGATGTCGTCCCAATCGTCGGACACCTGGAAGTGCCCGGCTCTCGGGGCGAACGCCCGGATGATAGCCCGGATGGCTTTCTTCCCGGCCTTGTCCATGTCCCCCGCTGCCACGACGTAGGCGTCGAGGAACAGGAGACGCCACGCTGCCTTGAACCTGACATGGTCGTCGGGGCCGGAGTCAGTGACGTGCTCGGAGATAGTCGACACGCCCGGGTACCCGACAGCAGGGACACCGGCGTCAATTAGCGCGAGCGTGTCGAACTCTCCTTCGCAGAGCCACACCTCGTCGACGTTAGGGCCAAGGCCCAGCGGGTTGTACAAGTGGGGCTCAGCGTTCTTCGGCGACAGGTACTTGGGTTGCCCTTCGGGGTCGGGGTTACGTGACCGTACGTACCAGGTGCCGGTGAGGTGAGGGTAAGGGATTCCCCACCATCCGTCATCGGTGACGTGGATCTGTGCCATATCGAGGGTGTCGACGCTGATGCCTCGCAGCCCGGACAGCTGTTCGAGGTCGGTGGCGTCGGTGGGGTATGACTGGCGGGGTGCATTACGTTCAAGCCTCACTAGAAAAGCCACGTGCTTTCTACCTTGCCGGGCTCCAGGCCCAGCGCCTCATTCACCTTGTCCGCCATCACGCCCTCCAACTCCAACATCAAGTCGAACCCGTCACCGGCTAGCTCGCAGCCGAAGCATCGGTATCTTCCTTGGCTTAGGTTCACGCTAGCCGAAGGGTTCCGGTCACCGTGCCCATGCCCGGCTGCGTTGATACACGATAGCTTCTGCCATCCGGTGCGTTCCCGCCGGTAGCGTGCAGCGTACCGGTCAAGGACCCGTTCGAGTAGGTCGGACTTGTCTACATCGAAGCGACTCAGAGCTGCTCCTCCCGCGGCCCGACCCAGATGCGCTCTCCTGATACCACAATTGCTGGACCACATCGGCCCGCTGGGTGCCGTCCCTCGTCGGCGTGATGTCTTCCGTGGTCGGGATACGCACGGCCTGGGAGTCCAATAATGAAGCACCAGTGTTCGTGGTTCTCGCATAGATCAAACCCCAACTCCTCGGCCAGCAGTTCAGGCTCCGCGAGCAGAGCATCGAGGACAGCCCAGGCATACAGCTTGCCTTGCGCCTGATGCATCCGGCCTATCGGGAACTGTGGTCCCTGATGGCTCGTCCGGGACACCTCGTGGTCTGCTTCTGCGATGACGATCGCAGTGCCCGCTAGCTCAACCAGCCGTTCCAGTGCCTCAGCGCTCATCGGTTACCTCCGCTCCCACAATGATGCCCGTGTAGCTACAGATCAAGAAGTCGTCATTCATAGACTTCTCGGTTGGCAGAGTGACGATGGTGATACCAACCTCCTCCCGCATGGCTTCATGGGTGAGCCAGTCGGCCATGTCTCGTGCCGTCGGCTCATAGTCATCATCCTTGTCCTCGGTCCAGATAGCCACCATTTCGTTCATGTCGTCGGCCCAGATTCCAGGCACCCTGACGTGCAATACCACCTCAGCGCTCATCGGTCACCCACACCCATTCCTTCACATGCCCCAACGCGTAGTGGCAGCAGTCGCACATCTCATCCGGGTAGCACCACTCTCTATCATCGTGGCACCATGCCCGAAGTGGACCGACAGTCCGATGCTCGCTTGCGCCTTCGACGCCTTCCCTGTCCTCAGCGCTCATCGGTCGCCTCCCTCGCCTCCTCCGTCATCTCCAGACGTTTAATCTCAGCCACCATTGTCTCCTCATCCGAGAACGCGACACACCATCGTTTGGTCCGCTCAATCT
>Ga0255047_10000947_pt1 | contig 22552 bp, 23 predicted proteins | sample JV7_2_1_MG_FD_183640 | JGI IMG/M metagenome (GOLD analysis project Ga0255047, IMG submission 183640) | Seawater microbial communities from Jervis Inlet, British Columbia, Canada - JV7_2_1 | ecosystem: Environmental > Aquatic > Marine > Inlet | place: Canada: British Columbia | collected 2016-10-06 | reverse complement strand
TGGATGATGAAATACATGAGACTCTTAAAGATTATTTTACCAGAGAAGGATTTGAGGTAAAATTTGAAAGAAAAGCAAGTAAAGCCACTACATATAGAGTTAATGGATTTCAAAACAGATTACGAGAGGTTGGTATCTTTGGTCACAACTGTTATTCAAAATTTATTCCTAAAAATTATATATATAATACGCAAGAGATAAGATTAAATACACTAAGAGGATTATTTGATTCTGACGGAAGCTGTTCTATTGATCCATTATCTAAAACATCTAGAACTAAATTTATCTCAGTTTCCAGTCAGTTATGTAAGGACGTAAAAGAGATTGTTCATTCTCTTGGTGGATTATGCTCTATGAATAGGCAAACCACTACCTGTAACGGTAAGAGCTTTAAATCCTATTCATGCGAGATCAGACTTCCTAAGGATATTATTCCATTTTCTCTTTCACGTAAGAGAGATAACTTTACCAACAGAAAAATCGGCGATCTAAAGCGTACAATAACTAAAATTGAATATTTAGGACAGGACAATGCTAGATGTTTAACATTAGAAGAGAACGACGGTCTTTTTATGACAGACCATTTTATAGTCACTCATAACTGTGGGAAGTCGATTTATGGCTTGAACGCAGGAATCTCAATTGCTGAGAGAGACACCCCTATACTTTACCTTGATACGGAAATGACTAAAAAGGATCAGCAAAGTCGAGGCGGGGCTATGATCTCTTATGATACCGCTGGAAAGTCTACAATTAATGATATTGAAACAGGCCAGTTTGCCTCCAATGAGGTCCGTAAAAATGAATTAATTAACCTGGCCAAGACGAAAAAAACCTTACCCTTCTATTATAAAAATATCGGTGGTAGAGCATTTGAAGATCAGTTATCAATTATGAGACGGTGGATTGCGAAGACTGTTGGTCTAAATGATCTAGGCAAAGCTAAGGACTGCGTAATTATATATGACTATCTGAAATTGATGGAGGCATCCGAACTAGCTAAAACAGATATGAAAGAGTTTCAACTGCTAGGCTTTATGATGACTGCTCTCCATAATTTTGCTCTACGTTATGAAGTACCTATCCTTTGTTTTATTCAATTAAATAGAGATGGAATAACCAAGGAGTCTACTGACGCCGCTAGTGGATCAGATAGGATTATGTGGCTCTGTTCTAACTTTGCTATCTATAAAGAAAAATCAGATGAAGAAATAGCTAAGGATGGGACCGAACACGGCAATAGAAAGCTTGTTCCTATTATTGCTCGTCATGGTGAAGGACTAGAGGCGGGAGATTATATTAATGTGCTAATGCAGGGGAAATATGCTAAGCTGATCGAAGGAGCTACTGCCTTAGAGCTTGAGGCTGGAGGATCATACGATGACACAGGATATGATAATGAAGAAGAAGACGTGGCGTTCTAAGTATACTGACCAGCAAAAAATCAATACCTTATGTGATATTACTCTAGATCGAATTGAAAACCTCTATGACTATTTTGATGTCAGGTGGAATCGCGGGTCTAAAGTTATTTTTTCTTCATGCTTTATTCACGGCGGCGACAATAGATCCGCATTAAATTTATATTATAACGCAGATTACAGAGTACACTTTAAGTGTAGGACACATGAATGCGAGTCTCATTTTGGAACATCCATCCTCAGCTTAGTCAGAGGAGGACTATCTCATATAAGACACGACTGGACCACTCCGGGTGACAAAGAAGTTTCTTTAGATGATACTATTGATTTTTTATTGAGACGATTTGAACTTTCTTTTTCTAATTTAAAAAAGGGAGAGAAATATAATACGGATCATCAAGACTTTTGTCGTATTGTAAATATGACAGCGGGACGAGAAGCTCCTAAAGGACTTATTGATGTAGATTTTTACCGGTCAAAAGTGAGTATCCCCTCAGACTACTATTTAAAGAGGGGTTATTCAATAGAGGTTTTAAATGAGTATGGTGTGGGGACTTGTAAAACGTTTGGCAAACCAATGTACAATAGAGCAATGGTTCCTATCCTTACAGAGGACGGATCAAAGATCTTAGGATTTACTGGAAGAAGTATCTTTGAAAAATGTAAGGAATGTAAACAGTATCATAATCCCCAAAAAGACTGCTACTTCTTTCCTAAATGGTGGCATACTAAAGGATTTGAAAAGGAGAAGGTTCTTTATAACTATTGGAAAGCACTTAAGCATATAAAAAAGAGTGGAGTAGTTGTCCTGGTAGAGTCGCCTGGAAATGTTTGGAGATTGGAAGAGGCTGGAATTCATAATGCGGTGGCGATTTTTGGAACGGTTTTAAATGATGATCAAAAACAATTAATAGATGAGTCTGGTGCTCTTTCTATTATTGTACTAACAGATAATGATGGGGCTGGACAAGAAGCCGCTAAAAGGATTAATGATACATGCTGCCGAACATACCGCATGTATTTTCCAACACTGACTAGTAACGATGTTGCTGAACTAAGTGTGGATAGGGTTACAGCTGATATTCAACCCTGGATAGATAAGGCTAAGGAGTTAGATTTATAAGAGCTGTACCGGAAGATGAGATTGAATTGGAAATTGATATTGATACAATAATGAACCGACTCTTAGAAGGAGATGAAGAATGAACGCACGAATTACCCCGTCAACTGCAAGTGAGCACGCTTTAAATTATTTATATAGTAAGGCGGAAATGGATCGGCAAAAGGCGATGACCTCCCTAGCCCTATTATTAGATCACCCTGCTGGAATCGGTGATCACTCTACCGGTGATTATTATAAGAATCTTGATGAGGCTCTAGATGTCCTTGTCGATTCAGAAGACCGTATGGATATACTACATAAGTATTTTTTAAATGAAGGATGGGGGGATGAAGAAGACGAAGATGATGAGGTTTCTAAGAAGTGTCATGCATATTAGAGGAAAAATAATATGACTCAAATAATCGGCTTTGCAGGAAAAAAACAGAGCGGGAAAAATGTCAGTTGTAACTTTGTTATGATGATGAAGATGAAGCAACTGGGTATTTCCGAACGTATTCGTGTTAATAATACCACAGGAGAATTAGAATTCCAAGATATTCTAGGCGAACGTCTTAATGGGTGGTTCACTTTAAACTCAGTGAATATGGAAAGCCTTTATAATTCTGTCGGTCCTTTCTGCAAGATCTATGGTCTAGCTGATGCTCTTAAGGATATCGCTATTAATGTGCTGGGATTGCCGAGAGATAAAGTATATGGAACAGATGAAGATAAGATGTCAGAAACTCATCTGCGGTGGGAGAATATGCCTGGGGTAACTACGGAAGTAACACCACAAGATCCCATTGATAAGGAGATTGCAGGTAGACTTGGTAGATATTATGAAAAGGTGCTTAGCGGAATAGTCTATCACGAGCCAGGACCCATGACAATCCGCGAAGTCCTCCAATATATGGGTACGGAAATTTTTCGTAAGATGTATGAACATGTCTGGGTTGACACCTTACTTCGTAGGATCGAAGAGGATGCACCGGAAATTGCCTTGATTTGTGATGCCCGATTTGATAATGAACTTATTCTTCTTAAGAATCGCGGTGCTATTATTCTCGGTCTTTTACGTGATATTTTTCAGAGTAAAGACACACATGCTAGTGAGCAAATCAATTTTGACTTGTGCAGTGCTGTTATCGATAATAGGGAGCGGACTATTCCAGAGCAGTGTGAGGCTATATATAATATGTTAGTTAAATTAAAGTGTAAACACATACCTCAAATGATAATAGGATAATATGACTATACCAATCGTTTATTTCCGTAGTAGTTCTTTTAACTGTCATAGGTTTTGTCCCCAACAGCACATGGTTGAATATATTTTAGGCATAAGAGGACCGTCAAACAAAAAAGCGGACAAGGGTACTATCTGTCATAAAATATTAGAAATATGTGCTTTATGTAAGTTAGCTATCCAAAAGGGAGAAAAGATTGTTAAGGACAATGATATTGGTGACGTTCTAACTGACAAGTATGATCCCGAGTACCTCAATGATATCATTTCCCGTGTGTACATGTTCTATACTAGCAGGATAACCCATCACACCTGGGACGAGAAGGATTTTAAAGACTGCAAAAAATGGGTTTGGAAAGCCCTGGAATATAATGAAGGCATGTTTGATCCCATGAATCGTGATGTGGTAGCTGCCGAGCCCCATTTCGATTTTGAGCTTCCTTTCGATTGGGCAGAGTATGATTACACTGTCGAAGGCGAGCGACTCCAGGGTCATCTGGCCTTAAAAGGTACGATTGATTTGATCATGGATTGTGGTGATGGCGTGTATGAGATATGTGATTGGAAAGGATTGCCTCTTGATACCCCTCTTCCCACAGCCAAAGGTTGGTCAACTATGGAAGACATTAGTGTCGGTGATCTGGTCTTTGACAAGGACGGACAACTTACTAAAGTTTTAGCTAAATCACAGCCTAGTATGAAGCCATGCTATAAAATTAAATTTGATGATACCAGCACTGTTATTTGCGATAAGGATCACCTATGGACCCTAGAGGATAATAGTGTTGTTAATGTCTTAGATCTAAAAGTAAAAGATAATATTAGTACAGCAAAACCCCTAGATCTTAACGAAGTCGATTTACCTATAGACCCTTATGTCTTTGGGCTATGGCTTGGGGATGGACGAAATAGGGGTGGAGAGATAACCTCTAGTGATGAATTCGTGTTCGAAGAAATTATGAGGCGTGGATATAATGTAGGCGATAATATCGGAGGAAAAGATAGATGTGTAAGTAAGACAGTACATAAAATTACACCCCTATTAAGACAACTAAATGTCATAAATAACAAACATATCCCATTAATGTATTTGAGATCATCCCATAGTCAAAGATTGGATCTATTGAGGGGGTTAATGGATAGTGATGGCGGTGCCAATCCTTACCGACATCAGGCCGTATTCACTAATTGTAATAGAATACTATCAGATAATGTAAAAGAACTATTATTGTCCTTAGGACAAAGACCTAATCAATGTAAGACTACACAGAAAGGGTTCGGACTAGCAGTTAATGCCTATCCTTTACATTTCAGACCAATCAATATTAACCCTTTTTTACTACCAAGAAAAGCAGACAGGATAGATCCTAGCTGGGGACCAGGAAAATCAAATAAAAGACAAATTCGTAGTATTACAAAAATCAAGAATATGATAACACAATGTATTCTGGTAGACAGTCCAACAAATACATATTTGTGTACTAAGGATATGATCCCCACTCATAATACGGGCAAGCGATTGGATTGGGCCACAGGAGCCACTAAAGACCAACACTCGCTTTTTAGTGACGCTCAATTACGCATATATCACTACGCAGCCCATCATCTCTATCCTGAAGCTAAAACCTTCATTGTTACTATATATTTCATTAACTATGGTGGAGCCTTTACTGTTCATTTTCAGGATTCAGACCTAGAAAAAACAGAAGAGATGTTGCGGAAAAGATTCGAGGCGATTAAGAATACAGAACGTCCCGCATTAATTAGAGAAAAGGACATGAAGCAAACTTGGAAGTGCCGCAAGCTGTGTCATGCCGGAATGACCACATTTGAAGATACTCATGTAGAACCTATTGAGGAACATAGGTTTGGACAGGTCAGTCGTTATAAGCAGCCTATGACTAAATGTGAGCAAATCAAATATATGATTGAGCAGCATGGAATTGAATGGGTTACTGAACACTATAAACATCCGGAACATATCCACGGATTTTATCAAGAGCCAGGGAGTGTTGAATAATGACTGAATTTAGACGGTTTGAATGTGATAAGTGTGGGAGGAGAATTAAAGAGAATGAAGATATTCTTGCAGTATCTCTATCAAATAAAACTCCATTTTTAAAAGTTAATTCAGACTATTTTCACTGGTGCGGTGATAGCCTACCCTTAAATACTGTAAAGAGTTATGATCTTTGTCCTGGATGTGCTAGTGGTGTTGAAAAAGCATTAACTAAGAAAAAAGGATTGCTGGGATAATAGATTTTACTAAAATAAAACTAGACCGAATTAGACTAATGGTCGTCACCTATAAGGACCAAATCAAAAATGGACATGAAGCGTAAATATACTCCCCTTCATGTTCATTCTTAAGTGTTTGAATATTCACTTTTGGATGGACTATCTCAGTGCGAAGATATAGCGAAGCGAACCCAAGATATTGGGGCGTCCGCCTGTGCTATATCAGATCACGGCTCTGTGTCAGCCGCAATAGATTTCTTTGGTGAGATGAAAGATGCCGAGCTTAAACCAATACTGGGAGTGGAAGCATACGTATGTCAAGGATCAGTACTAGAGAAGAGTGGAGATAATCGCTCTTTAGATCACCAAGTTATCTTAGCTAAAAATAAAAAAGGATGGGGAGACCTGTTAGACCTTGTTTCCGCTTCTAATAAAAAGGAGCACTTCTACTATCGTCCACGTATAGATATGGAGCTATTGGCTAAGGAAACCACAGGTAATTTCATATCATTTAGTGGGCATCTAGGCTCCATCCTTTCTAACGCTATTACTAACGGAGATGAACTTAAGCCGGACTGGAAATCAGAGGGTATAGTAAAAGCAAAAGAATTAGAGGCGATCTTTGGTAAAGGAAACTTCTTTATCGAAGTACAACTAATTGATTCCCTCATTAATACATTCGCTAAGATTGTCGGTCAATGTATGCGGGAAATTTCAACAGTGACTGGGATACCGTGCGTTGCTACTCCTGACGCCCACTACTGTACTAGAGAGGATGCTGAGGATCAGCGGGTGCTCCTGTGTACTTCGTTTAAAAAAACCATGAGCCAAGTTCAGCGGGAAATTAAAAAGGGGACGGCAAACAGAACTTTGGAGACCTTTTTCAAGTCTAACAACTATCACATCCCATCCTATGAGGATATGATCGAATTTCATACTGAGGAAGAACTGGCTAATACATGTTTAGTGGCCGATATGTGTGAAGAGTATGATATTTTGAAATCCCCTGACCCGCCCCAATTTATCTGTCCTAATAATGCCGATCCCAATGATTGGCTAAGACATCTCTGTCAGCAAGGATGGGCAGAAAAAATGGGACATGTAAAACCGGGTACAGAATTGTTTCAGAAGTATGGCTCGCGAGTCAAGCAGGAACTAGATATATTTACCGGGATTAATCTCTCTAGTTACTTTCTCATTGTTGATGATATTTTACAGTTCACTAGAAGTCGAGGATATTTGACTGGCCCCGGTCGCGGCTCAGCTGGAAGCTGCATAGTCTCCTACCTACTTGGTATTACTCAAATTGATCCAATTCCTTATAATTTAATTTTTGAAAGATTCTACAATACTGGTAGAAATACTCCCGGTAAAGTCTCTTGGCCCGATATTGATTTTGATGTTCCTAAAGCATCTCGGACTGAAATAGTTGAATATATCCGTGAAAAATACGGAGAAGATAATGTAGCACAGATTATCACATTCCAAACACTAAAAGGACGTGCTGCTCTCAAGAGAGTTATGGGTGCTCGTGGAAATATTGACTTTGCCGAACAGAATGCTATTACTAAGCACATTGTAGACGAAGGTAAGATTGCTGATGAGCTAAAAGGTATCGAAGAAGAATATGGTATCTCCTCTATTATTCTTTGGGCTCTTGACAACAATCATGATAAACTAAAAGAGTGGTGCTCTATCGGGGAAGATGGTAAATTAGAAGGTAAGATGGCCCGACTATTTGCTCAGGCCATCAGATTAGAAAATACAAAAATAATCTCAGGCAGACACGCAGCTGGGATTGTAATTTCCCCTCATCCTATTAGTCAGTCATGCCCAATGGTATTGGATAAGGACGGTGAGCATCAGTTGGCGGGATTTGAGGGTCCAAGTTGTGAGGATGTTGGACTGTTAAAGTTTGACTGCTTGGGAATTTCTACTTTAGATCGGTTGATGGATGTTGTTAAGATTGTCGGGGGAGATGAGTATGATGTATAGTTGTCCTAGCTGTGGCTATATTGAGTCTGCCTATTCTCCACTACTATTTTTTAAATGCAATAGATGTATGTATAACGAACTAGAGCGAAAGCTACTATATAGGAATGGAGAAACCGAGGTTATGAAACAGAAAAGATATCAATATGAAACATATCAATTAATAAAAGATATAGAACCTGGAAAGAGAAGGTGGATTTAATGAAAAACACTAGATGGTTTTTATGCCTAGATTTTGAGACAGATGGTAAAGATCCTCATACATGTAACCCAGTAGAGCTTGCCGCCGTTCCTATCAATCCCGATACATTAGAGATTAGGAAACAGTATGCCTTTAATACTGTTATTCGCCCTCCTGGCATTGATACAGAAGAATACTTTGATGATGAACGTATTAAAACGATTGAATGGCACGCCAAACACGCAGAATGCACCTACGATGAAGTAGTTGAAAAATGGAAAGATGGTATGGATCAGAAAACCGCCTGGAAAAATTTCTGTGCATATTGTACCAAGTATATGGTTGACAAGCGTCCCGGACAATGGTATCCTCAACCGATACCAGTAGGGTATAATATTATAGGGTACGATCTTATCATCGCTCGCAGGCTGGCTGCTGCCCACAAAACACCTTTTCCCATGGGAGAGGTTAATAAGGTTGATATCTACGATATGATATTTACATGGCTAGGTCATCTTCCTGAACCGTTTGATTTGCAAATGGATACATTACGACCTTGGCTTGGACTCCAATCTGAAGGACAAGCTCACTCGGCCTTGGCCGATGTATTTGAAGAGGCGGCTATCTTTGTGAAGTTTATGAAATTCCAACGACGACAGTCGAGAGTGGATAAATTTAAGGGGGCCTTTTCAAGATGATAGAATTCAAATGCGGATGTCAGTTTGAAGAAAACAATAAGGGTCTCCCTATTTTTGCCCCTTACTTTGATAAGATACGTCTGACCTGTCCTGATACCTGGGAATTAATAAGTAGTGGAAATACAAAGGGTGTCTTTCAGCTAGATTCACAGCTCGGTCAAAGTCTATCTAGTAAAGCACAGCCCCACGATATGAATGAATTAGCTGATCTAACGGCGATTCTTCGTCCTGGCTGTATGGACTCTCTAGTGGAAGGAAAAACCCTAACTAATCACTATATTGATAGAAAACATGGCCGTGATGAGGTAAAATATTTTCACCCAGCATTAGAACCAATTCTTAGGGCCACCTATGGTATTCTCGTATATCAAGAGGAGGCACTACATATTGCTAAAGATATCGCAGGATACAATCTCTCCGAGGCCGAAATATTACGTAAAGCTATCGGTAAGAAAAAAGTAGAATTAATGGCAAAGGTAAAGGCTCAATTCTTGGATAAAATTGAAGCCCACCAGATCGTAACTCGTGAAGAGGGCCAGGAAATATTTAGCTGGATTGAAGCATCTCAACGCTACGCGTTCAACTATATTCACGCTGTTAGCTATGCTCATAATGGCTATCTCACCGCCTTTGCTAAGACCCATTTTCCCCCAGCCTTTTTCACAGCATGGCTACGTCATGCTAAAGGCAAGATAAAGCCAGCGGACGAGATTGAGGAGCTAGTGAATAATGCCCGGCTTATGGATATAGATATTATGCCTCCATCTATACTATATATGAATAAATCCTTTAAGATTTTTGATGGATCTCCTCGCTATGGACTGATGAATGTTAAGGGTGTAGGTGAATCGGCTTATCTGCAATTAAAAAATAAAATAAGAAAAGAGAAGTATGATTTAACCCAATTTTCATGGGATCAGTTTCTTATGAAGCTAGGCCGACATGTTAGGAAAGACTCATTAGAAGGGTTTATAAAGGCTGGAGCACTTGATTGTTTTAATGTATCTCGCACTAAAATGATGTATGATTTTGCCCTGTACCGTGACTTTCGCAAGCACGATCATAAGTTCTTAGAGGAAGGAAACTTTCCCACATTGGAAAATGGACTTGAAAGTATATTAAAAGATAAAATACCTAACGAACGACGTACTGCCCATACTAACAAATTTATTGATTTATTTAAGGGGGCACTAGTTGCCCTTAATAAGCCCCCCTATGACTTAATAGATTTACCCTCATGGAAAGCTAAACAAGAAAGGGAATATCTAAGTGTTGAATTAACCTGTACCGAAATAGATGAGTATGATACAACCCAAGCTAATTGCACTTGTAGAGAATTTATTAAAGGGTTTCAATCTCCATCTATTGCTATCGCTGTAAAAGTTAACGATGTGCGGGAATGGACTATAAAAAGAGGAAAGAATAAGGGCGGAAAAATGGCCTTTTTAAAAGTATCTGATGGGACTTGTTCCCTAGATAATGCAACAGTCTTTTCACAAACATGGGATAAATGTAAAAATGTTCTAGCAAAGGACAGTATCTTACTATTAAGAGGTAACCGAGATGAAAATCAAGGAAGTTTTTTAGTAAAAAGTGCCCAAAAGTTAACTCAAGCTATATAATAAGGATATAAGATGAACCATGATCAAATGATCGAAGAAAATATGCCTCTTGTTGTTTCAATTGTCAATAAATTTAAACCTAAAAATCACACAGAACGACAAGATTGGATTGATGCCGGTCGCATCGGGCTCTGGAAAGCACTACAAAAGTTAGATACTTCCAAAGGAACAATCTCCACCTATGCATGGGGACCAATTAGATGGGCAATTCTTAAGGAATTAAGTAAGAGACGGGGGCCTCAATCTTTAAATAAACTAAATCCTCCAAGTGTTCCCCGCCTTGAATCTCTTTGGGAATATATACCGGACTCTATTACACAAAATGAGAGAAAAATTCTAGAATTAAGGCTACAGGGATATAAGTTTCGGGAAATTTGTGCTGAACTAAACGATACTCCCTACTCGACTATTAAAAATAGATATTATACTGCTCTAGACAAAATACGAAAAGGAAACAATGTCGAATAAACCCCGTGTTCTATTTGTCACAGAAACACAAAAACTATCTTCTGGATTTGGAGTATACTCAAAGGAAATTCTCTCCCGTCTCTATAAGACTGGGAAATATGATATGGCGGAATTTACTTGTTATGCCTCTCCTGATGCTTTCAATAATACCGACTGGTTAGTTTATTGCAATGGGCCTCTTAGTCACGAGACAGATTATAATACAGAGCACACTAATAATCCTGCTATTCAATGGGGTATAACTAGATTTGAACGAGTGTGTCTAGATTTTAAGCCAGATATTGTAGTAACCTATCGTGATCCTTGGATGGATTGTTATATTGCCGACAGTCCATTTCTTCCGTTTTTCCATTGGGTTTGGATGCCTACTATTGACTCGGAGCCCCAGAAGCTAGAATGGCTTTATCAATACTTTAATCTATGTGACGGCTTATTAGCTTATTCTGAATACGGTATTAGAACATTAGAGAAACAAACACATGGCCGTATCGTTCCTGTGGGATGTGCCTCACCAGCAATCGATGGTAATGTATTTGAGATGATACTAAATAAAGAACAGCATAAACAATCCTTCGGACTGCCCGGAGACAGCTTTATTGTTGGAACAGTGATGAGAAACCAAAAGCGGAAAATGTTTCCAGATCTTATGCGGTCCTTTAAGGATTTCGTTGATGCCGCTCCATCTGAAATAGCAGAAAAGTCTTTTCTATATTTACACACTAACTATCCCGAAAAACAAGGTTGGGATCTCACCTCTTTAATTCATGAATATGGTATCGGGTCTAAAGTTCTATGCACTTACACATGTCAAAATTGCAAACAATTCTTTGTTGCTCATTATAGAGATGCTCTAACTATCTGTGATCATTGTGGAACTTATGGTGCTGTTTTACCTGGAGTTTCCAATGGAGTTGAAACAGAAGACCTAGTGAAGATTTATAATCTTATGGATTTGTATGTACAATATGCCATATGCTTAGGAAAAGACGAAGAGATTAAAATCAAGAGAGATGATAAGCCCTTATGGATACCTATCTCAAAAGTAAAGGTGGGAGATTTAGCTTGGACGCATAAATCCCGATGGAAGCCTGTTACTAATGTCTGGAAGAATTTGGCTAAGAGTCATAATGAGAAAGTATTAGAGCTGTCAATCTATGGAGAATATGAAACGCTGAAAGCGACAGAAAATCATGAATTGCCTGCCTACACTAGCAATGAAATTCCTCATAACGAATCTAAATCCTTAAGAGAAAAATTAGGTGATAAGCTGAGGTATGGATCTAAAATACCAGAACCCGGTAAATATGAATTAGGACAACTAAAGAAAGGTGATCTGTTATTATATCCTATTGATGATTCAGTCGTAGATATAGATCGTATTGATTTGTCTAAAGAAATAGATGATACTTATATTGTGACCGATGACTATATTGAAGTGGTTGGTGGATATACTTACCCAAGATATGTAGATATAGATAACGAATTTTGTAGATTTATAGGGTTGTTTGTTGCGGATGGCAGTTCCTCATCTCCGTATATAATAAGAATTACATCACATATAGACGAAGCTGATAATCATGCATTAGCTATTAGGGTATTTGATAAATTAAAAAGTAGCCTGAATAAGGTTAGTGTCAGATTCTATAAGGATCGAAAAGGTAGAGATGATAGCCTATACTCTATTCTGCATAATAAAGTATTTGCTAATTGGTGTAGTAAAAAGGAAAATAAATGTTTACCCGACTGGTGTATGAAGCTACCAATAGAAAAACAAAAAGAAATTCTAGTTGGTATGTTTATGGGAGACGGACATTATTGCGAAGCCAAAAACTATTCTGTACTTAGTACTATTTCACCCAAAATGGCTCAGCAAATTAAAGACATACTGAGACGCCTACGTATTCCATTCTCTACATGTAAGACAATTCGCAGTAAGTATAAAACTACAGATCAACGTCATAGAAAAGATTGCTATAGATTTGAAATTTATGGCTTTAATATTAAGAGTGGAGAAATGTCCTCTACTAGAAGAGGAACTAATAATGTATATTACAAGACAAATCACTTAATGAAAATTAAAGAAATAAGGGAAATTGAATATGACGATGATGTGTGGTGTCTTACTGTACAAAATGATAATACATTTACTACTAGAATATGTTCAACAAATAATTGTGAGGGATTTGGACTTCCTGGTGCTGAAGCATCTGCTTGTGGAGTACCTGTAGCCGCTATTGATTATAGTGCTATGGAAGATGTTGTAAGATATGTTAAAGGTTATCCTATTCCTCCTAATTTAGCCCGAGAACTAGAAACTAATGCAGATAGATCCGGCCCTAATAATGAAGCTCTAACTACTGCTATGCTATCATGTGCTAAACAGAATAAAGATAAACGAAATAAACAAAGACTTGCAACTCGCAAGGGATGTTTGGATAGATATTCGTGGGATAAAGCTGCCCAGGCATGGGAAAATTATTTAGATAAAGTAGAAAGAAAAGATCAGGAGGGAAAATGGCAGACACCTCCTCTTATGAAACCTATCCCACAGACGCCACCAACTAATCTACCCCATCCTCAATTTGCTGAATGGATTTGCACCCAACTCATCCAAGATGAATACTCGGCATTTAATTATAGAATGCTTGCCATGATCCGGCATCTTAATTTTGGAGCATCTTTCGGCCCAGGACATCTCTCCCCTTGTACACAAGAATCACTCTATAACGAATATACACATCTGGCTCAACGCCGCTATTTATTTGATTCCTTACGTTGTGGTATCGTAACTGAGGAGCCCCAGCATTTTATTGTAGAGGCTCATAAGAGGTTAAAGAAATGAAAAATGTACTTTACGTCGGACCTTATAGACAAAATGACGAGTGGGGATACACTAGCAAAGCTTTTGCCTCTCTCTTAGCTTCTCAAAAAGATATAAATTTAGTCCTAAGACCTATCTGGTTTACCGGAGAAGAGAACTCTAAACATGTAGAGAACCTAGAGCCATATGAATTAAATAATATAATGGAGTCTAAGGATGTATTAATACAACACGGCCTCCCCTCCTACATTAATTATAACGGTGATTTCACCACCAATATAGGAGTCCTCGCGGTGGATAGTCGTATTGATTCATTAGATTGGGTTAATCATCTAAGACTAATGGATAAAATTGTAGTGTTTTCAGACTTTGAAAAGGAACTCCTTGTGGACTCCGGAATAGAGCCAGACCAGATAACAGCTCTGCCCTTTCCTCCAATGTTTTTGATAAATACCATAAATAACCTGGACCTCGATCTCACTGGTACTATTTTCTATACGACAGGATCACTAGATCAAAAGGGTGGATTACAGGAAATCTTGGCGGCATTTCTTTCTACCTTTTCCATTTCCGACAACGCACACCTTATTGTAACCTGTAATAATTCTTCAGAAATTCAAAAGGTTGTAACAGGACTTAAACAGCAGTTAGGTATATTTGATCAGCCTAGTTATTATCCCAACATAATTGTCATTGACACATTAGCTCCAGAGGTAGTTAATTATACCCACGAAATAGGAGACTTTTTTATCGATGCAGGATATAATTGTATACCAAGTCAGAACTTGCTTAGAGCTATTGCATATAATAGTATTCCTATAATACCTGACAATACTAAACTATTCCCCGACTATGATTTCTACATTGACACTTATGATGAGATTGCGATCTACGCGGAAAGGGCTATAGAGAATTTGTGGAGCGGAGAATTTACATGGAAGAGACCAAGGATGGATAGTATTAGAAACATGATGAAAAAGGCTGTTGGTAATCCAGAACTGAAGGAGAAAAATCTACAGAAGCTCGCTGTATTTAAACAGGGTATTGTCAGAGTCCCTAATACGGCTATTAAGGAATTATTATGTATACAATAGAAAATATTATTAGGACAGTGACAAGAACAGATGATAAGTTAAATATTATTCTACTATGCGATAATGAAGAGGATTATATAACTCAATTATGTAAGACCGGCCACAACTTCTATATCTTTAATGATATGTATGATTCTCAGTGGAAACGGGACGCAACAAATACCCCTATCAATCTACATCGTTATCCAACTTATGTAATGGCTTGCCAAAGATACTATGATTTTATTATTGTATTTAATCGTTTGCATCATTGGGAACGGGCACGGGCCTTATCTCAAAATTGGCACATCCCCATTATTGTTGTAGATTTAGCATGTATGCCAACAAGATCACAACACCCAATCCACACTAATTTGATTGTAAATAACCCTGAACAACTGTTACTGCGTAGCGAGGTTGTATCAGTAGGTAGCTCTCAGTTTATTACCGACTCATGGACATCTAACTATTCTTCTTTTTCTACTACTATAAATTTACCCCACAATCCAGTAGAGAGAGAACAAATTGATTTCCAGAACAATAACTTAATTGCTATTGATAGTGATTTACCTAAAGGGTATTTAGAGAGTCTCCCCCTTAATATAGATAACAAATATACCGTCAGTCTTTCCTTTGCAGCTTTTTATCTTAATTTGTGGAAAGCAGTTACCATTAGAATGCTAGAAGCAATGGCTCTGGGGATACCCGTGATAACCTTTAATAGTCATGATGTATTCGAAATTATAGGCCAACCTAGTGCTCTATTAATCGAAGATATGAATTTGCTTAATGACCCTCTAGTTATAAAACATTTAAAGGCCGTAAAGAATATGTCTCATATTCGTGATAATGCCCTTGAATATATTAAACAACATTCGCCGCAACAATTTTTAGATGGGTGGAATCGTCTGTTCGACTATGCCCAAACTATATCCTATACGAGAGATAGCTATGTTTAAGGAAGTAAAATTAGTATTAGAGAAGCAAGAGGATCAGGATATGACTGAGGCCGATTTTATTCTGGCACCCGATGCGTTCTTTACACGGATTGTTGTACAAGATGTGCTGGAAAAATCAACCAGTTCTAATATCTTAGAATTAGTGGAGGGTAAATTACGAAAGAAAGGTACATTGATTTTAGAAGGTATCGATGCTGCCGATATATGTAGACGTGTTCATTATGGGGGAATTAGTTTAAGTGACGCTTCAACTCTTATTTTCAAAAAGGCTAATAATCTTTATTCTGTTGCTGCATTAAAAGATTACTTTATGAAGAAGGAATGGACCGTTAAGTTCGCCGGACTAAAAGAGGGACGTTATTTTTTGGAGATCATACGACCATGACCGAAGAAGTAAGACAAGATATTGAAGTAAGCTATGTTCATACAACATGTCGTCATTGTGTCTTTGCGGAGTTTAAAGATAAGACGCAGACTGGTTGTGCTCTAAATAAACTTCAGGATTACAGAGATGCTGGGGTAGAAATTCTTGAGGTCTTCGATGATACCGATACAAATTTCTCGTTAATCAATGGTAGATTCTGTCTATTCTACCGCAACGAAGAAGTTATGAAAAGCCATCCAAGGAATATGTGGGAAAAAATTACTAAGCTCTCAACCAAATGTGCTTATCAAGTAATCGTATTTTTTGAGCCTACTCATCATTTTATCGATTTAAAACGGATCTTAAAGAATCTAAAGAATACACAAGAGATAGAACCAAATCTTGTTACAGTAATCAACAAACAATACTTACCTTACTCGGAAAATCCTACCAATTTTGAAAAACCGAGTCATCTATTAGAGTTGCTGACTGATCTTAATTTTCATCAATTTAGTTTAAAAAATGTTTATGACGGAGATCTGACAGATAGAGCACTCCTAGACTTAGTATTTGACAGTACAGTTAAATTACCATATCCTATGTATACAGCCTTTAGGGCAAACTTTAATATCCCAGAAGACTTTAGTAAGAATTTAAACGATGCTATATTAATAAAAATGATGCAGCTCGGTTTTGTAACACCACTAGATGATTTAAATGGTATGATAGTTAATAAAACCTTACATAAGAAGCATAGTGGTAATGCCTTTGGCATCCACTTAGAAGATAAACTACTAGAATTTGAAGATAATGGAGCATCCTTTATTCATAGGGTGGAAGATATATGTCCCAGCATAACAAAATAACCTTCTTGGTTAACAATGATTACCCTCTTCCGGATGGTTATAAAGTAGTAAGAAACACTCAGGGCTTTCCCGAGCATGAGTTCTTTAACTTACATCTGACGGAATTATATAACCCACTTTTATCATCAAATCTTATTGCTTTTATCGGTGAAAATACTCGCATAGAACACCAGGATTTGGAGGAAATTATAACGGGACTTTTTGAGTACTATCCTGAGATAGAATTTATTTTTACAGATGTTATTATAGATTCAAACGGCTATCAATTTGTAGACTACTTTAGCGGTGATGAAATTCCTGATGTAAGCTTTTTTGTAAATTTACGGTCTTCTTTTAAATTTGAAGACGTACCTCAATCGAAAATACAAGTAATGAATCACCTCGTTAATCAAGATAAAATGTTTTTACACATTCCCGATCCTCTAATTATAACATATCATTCGCTATGAGCATTAGACATATCAAAACAATATCTCAGCCAACGGAAATAGATATTATTATCCCGGCTGCGGGACTGGGAAAACGGATGAAATCTCACGGTCCTAAATCATTAATTCCTATCCATAAATCCAATATCATTGAGAGACAGTTAAAAAGTATAAAAAGAAGTTTCCCTACAGCTAATATCATATTGGTTACTGGATTTGAGTCTATTAAGCTTATGTCTCATACACCCAACAGTATAATTAAGATAGAAAATGAGCGATTTGAAACTACCAACGTCGTGAGAAGTATAGGAATGGGTCTTCGGGCCGCTAAACATGATGTCTTAGTTCTCTATGGTGATCTTGTTTTTAATGATAAGGCACTACAAGCTATAAACTTAAATCAGTCATCTCTACTCGTAGGACCGACTATTATGGGAGACAAGGAGGTGGGCTGTATAATTAATAGAGACAAAATAGAAAATCTGATGTATGACCTCCCAACTAAGTGGGGACAAATTAGTTTCTTTAAGGGTCGTGAACTTAAAATTTTAAAGGAGATTTGTTGGAATCCTAGCAATTTTAATATGTTTGGATTCGAAGCAATTAATCAGATTTTATCTCGTGGAGGTAAATTCGTTAGTTGTGTAGACCCTAAAGCGAACATAATTGATATTGACACTAATAAGGATCTTGAAAAGGCATTAACTCTAGTATGAATATAATTTTCTCACAACATAATGATATAAGGATTCAGGGTTTGGCTCAAGCAATAGCCTCGGTAAACCCTACCACATTTATATGGGATAGTAATCAAAAGCCACTGTTTGATGTACTACAAGAAGTAAAGGCCGATGTCATTTTCTATCATGATATGATGATTGCCGACAATACAATAAAATTTGCTCAAGAAGAATTCCCCGACACCCAATTCGTATTTTTAAAATTCAATAGTTTATTGCCTACCAATGGTACGCCAGACCTAACTGTGGTTATGGAGCAGAAACTTGTCGGGGGTAATCTTTTTCTTGACTACTTTACTAATTTAGTGGACCTACGAAAACGAGAATATATCGATAAGTTTAATAGTATAGTGACTGTTTTTACTGATAGTATAGACACCAACGACAGTTTTATATCACTCTGTCTTCGTACCCTATGTCATAATTTTCCCACTAAAATCTACGGCTCCAATATATTTCATTTCCCAAATTATCTTGGGGCACTAGAACCTTTAGACTATGGTCATGTACTTAATTCTTCTAAAATATATGTAGGTTTTAATTTAGAAAGATTTCGTGATGCATTATTCTGTAACTGTCATCCTTTTATTTTAAATGGGCCTACCGATTATTCTTTTTCTAATTTAGATGATTTATTAGTACAATGTAGACAACGAGCCGCTGTGCCACCCAAAGCGAATTTCTGTTTTGATGATAGAGCATTAGATACCTATCATGGTATCGTTACTAAAATCTTTACAAAATTGGATCGTGCTAAGATAGCAGAGGCGGCGAAAGTTTATGAAACAGGAGCAATAACATGATTGGTATTATAGTTGATGAGGTGTTTGGATCATCTCAGCACTACTTTATGTTTAAAACATTGAATGAACTATCGGCAACTGACGACTGTTATCTATTTACAAACAAAGTTAACAGTTTGCCAATGAATAATAAATTTGCTATAATGCAACAACTGGAAGCTTTACATCACCCAGGCATATTAATTAGTACCTCTCTATTTAGTACCCAGATTTTAGCTAACTCTCTTACTGCTAGTAAAAAATACTTTTATATATGGCAATTAGACTGGATGAATATGAACGGGCTTCTTAATAAACAACTAGATAGGGTCTTGTATAATGATGAGATAGAATTGATCTCTAGAAGCAATAGTCATGCTAATGTTCTATCTCAAATCTGCAAGAAGCCTTGCGGAGTAGTCTACAACTGGGATAAGGAAAGGTTAAAGACGGTGATATTATGAATGATTTCTTTAATAGTTATGATGAAGAAAGGTTAGAAGCCTATGAAACATTCTACAACCAAAGTAATATGAGCTGGGTAGAAATTGCTTCGATACTTGAGACATACCCTAATAAGGTACGAAGAGATGCTTTAGCATTAGGAATTAAGTCTCGCGATAAATCTGACGCTCAAAAAGTGGCCCTTTCAGAAGGGCGTCAGCAGCATCCAACTGAGGGTAAATCTGTATCCCTAGAGACTAAGAAAAAAATTAGTGAAAGTCAAGGGAAAGTATGGGATGAACTCAGTGAAGAAGAGAAGATTGGTCGCTCTGAGATAGGCAGGATAAGCTGGAATAAAAAAACCCCTAGTGAGCGTGCGGAGTTTTTTAAAAAAAGCTCGGAGGCGTTGCAGGAGGCGTCTCAAAATGGCTCTAAGATGGAAAACCACCTGTTTGAAATGCTTGTTCGAGCTGGATATAGAGTAGAAAAGCATAAGGAGCAGATACTTCAGAATGAAAAGTTCCACATAGACCTATATATCCCCTCAATCCGGACTGCTGTTGAGATCGATGGGCCGTTGCACTTTGAGCCGGTGTATGGGGAAGATAAACTCCAGCGGCGTCAGGCGGCAGATTTACAGAAAAATGGTCTAATTTTATCCGCCGGAATGGTACTTCTCAGAGTAAAATTAACTAAACGGGAATCACAAAGAAATAATAGATATATCTGTGATCAAGTTCTGAGTATTTTAGCTGACATTAAAAGTAAATTCCCACCTAAAGACAAGAGGTATTTTGAAGTATGAGTAAAGTTAAAGAGGATAGAATAGAAATGATTGAAGACATAGTTGAAGAAATGGTAGAAGATGAATGCTCGGAGGAAGAAAATACCCCTGACTACCCATCTCCTACTTCCCCTGAATATGTTAACTTTATTTTAGACCAGTTGGCGGATCATGAGTTGTGGCAAGGAAGTCCTACAACTGACGGTCTACGAAGAGTAACAGAAGATGTCTACGGACAAATCTTAGTTAGTAATTCTGATCCTATCTCTTCACCTACTGACCGACTAGGGCATGCAACAGTAAAGCATAGTCTGGTTATTGATAGATATGATGGCAAGGGTTTAATCGAGATCAGTGCCTGTGTCGATGTCGATGGTAAAGATCTGCCTCATCCTTTTAATCAGCATGTTGTAGCTACTGCATGTACCCGAGCGGAAGGTAAGGCTTTGAGACGTGCTTTAAAGATACGAGTCCAAACAGCGGAGGAATTAGTGAATAATCAAGCAGATGAGGATGATGACACGGCTAACGATCCTTTAAATGATCAACAAAAATTAGCTATTAATCAACTATGTAAAAGGAATAATATTGATGCTATAAAAATTATTAAAAGTGTCGCGTCCGCCGCCAAAAAGCTTAGTGAAGTGAAGAATATTGATGGTCGTTTCATCATGAATAAAATAGCAGAATATCAACGTAACCAATCCAGTATTGAAGAAAGTCTACTGGGTTATCAAGAAGACTGGCAAGAGAAATTTGGAGGCTAAGAAATGGCTACAGTAAGAGTAAAAATTAATGACGGTTTGTGGATTGAAGATGATGCCGATAAAGAAGTAGATGTCTTTAAGGCGGCGGCACGGTTAACAGAGGTTTTTCAGCATACTAATTGTGGTAAATGTAAAAGCTCAAGTGTTCGCTTTGTTTGTCGCAAGGACAAGGATGAAAATGACTGGCTAGAGATCGTCTGTCGGGAATGTGGTGCCAAACTTATTTTTGGTGCTAAAAAAGGAAAGGGTGGAGAAATCTATCCTAAGGTCCGATGGAATAATCTATCTGAAACTCAACAGCAGGAGCGGGCTGATGAAGAAGCTTATGCCGAAGACCATTGGGGGAATCTTCCTTACGGAGGCTGGTATCATTTTAAAAGAAAAACTACCTAGTTCACTATAATATTGTGTGAACAAGAGGAGGGCTAGTACATCGACTAGTCCTCCTTCTTTTTTCTATATGGAAAAATACGGTTGAGGAACTGCTTACGCTTTTGACAGCCGCACCCCCTCATCCCTGTAACAGCTTTGATACCTTCTTCAGTAATTCCAAAAAAGCTAAAAACTTTCTCTAGGGAATCTCCTAAACCTTGAGACTCTTTCTCCTGGAAATTATCTAGCCGGATATCTTCTTTTTCCAGTTCTTCAATTGCTTGATCTATTCTTTTTGCTTGATCGGCTTGATCCATAGTAATTTCTCCTTATATTATAGAGGGGTAGTAACATTACATGTTTTATTGGTAGTACATCCCGCTGGGAATATTCCGGTAGTAATAATCCATTCACCATTACAAGTCTGATGTCCCTCTAGCTTAGCACAGCAGATATCAACATCTGTGACATACCCATCAGCATAGGATACATTCAACCCTGTAATACATTGTAACTCCCAATCAGAATTAGGTTTAACACTTAAACGAACTTTTGTATTACCTTCGACATCCCATTCCTCAGGTGGCCCTACCCCACAAGAAGCTGTTCCAAGAGGGCCAGCATATAAAGAAAAGGATTCATTAAAATCCAATCTGTAATTTTGAACTGATCTCCAGGTTGTACTACAATTTAATGTATCCGAGAATCCATGAACCTGTAAATTATTATAAATTAACAAACTACAATCATCACATGATGTAAAACCAATACCTGCACCAGCCTGTAGGACTGATAAATATTTAGGTGGCTTAGTGGCACAATATGGTCCCCAACTATTAACGGTACTGCCACATTTCGGAACTGCACAAAATGTATCTCCGGCATAATATCCAGCTCCAGAGTTACAGTTTGCATCATACTTAAAACTTTGACCTTCAATACGACCTTCATTTATATTGCCAGTAGTCGTTAGAACTATTAGGGGAGCATGAACAGTCCAGGCACACGAGGTACTAGGATTCTGTATAAGCTCTAATCCTGATCCCACAACAAGAGTTTCATAACGCCTAGGCGTTGTATTTTCAAAGGCACCACAGCCACTCCCTACAATTTTATGTGCCGACATGATTTTAACACCACAATTTTCATCAACTGAGATAAATTCAAGTCCTGAATCTAAAATAAGA
>Ga0255047_10000942_pt1 | contig 22668 bp, 24 predicted proteins | sample JV7_2_1_MG_FD_183640 | JGI IMG/M metagenome (GOLD analysis project Ga0255047, IMG submission 183640) | Seawater microbial communities from Jervis Inlet, British Columbia, Canada - JV7_2_1 | ecosystem: Environmental > Aquatic > Marine > Inlet | place: Canada: British Columbia | collected 2016-10-06 | reverse complement strand
TTCGCAACTCGTAGGCGGGGGCGATGCTCGGGAGTTCGGCAACCCTTCGGGTTGCTTCGCAACTCGTAGGCGGGGGCGATGCCTGGGAGTTCGGCGCAGCCGAACTCCAGGGAACATGTCAGTCCCCCGACCGAAGGTCGGGGGAAGGGCGAACCCTGCGGGTTCGACCGGTCGCCGCAGGCGAGGGGGTAGAGGCAAGCCACTCAGCGCCCCACCCATAGCGGGACCGCGCCTTCGCAAGCGGCGGTGAACGCGGGTTGCAGAGCCACGTCGGCCGGATCGATCAGAACCTCACAAAGGAAGAAATGGGTGGCGCCATCGTTCCACCTACTCACCAGCACCCGGCGCCCACCGTCGGGCCGTTCGGCCACCAGAGTGCGTCCCTCCGGATCGGACAGCGGCTCATCCAGCAGCACCTCAGCGTCTGCCCCGACCACAAAGGGACTGAACTCGTCGGTGTACATGTACTCGGCCCAATCCTGTCGATCGCAGAATCCGACGCAAATCGCCTGCAGCTTCATCACCGTTTCCTGTTCGGTCCCACCACCGGGGATGGGAGTGATGTCGACACCCACGTCGTCGGTCGAGATCCTCCACAGGTCGGGCGCGATGGCAATGGCAATATTTCCGTAGTCGTCGGCAATGATTTCCTCGAAGACGACCGGCGACCCGTCCGGTACCAACGCGTTGACGCCCTCCAGGACGCCGGCGCCCAACTGCGCCTCGTTGATTGGAATCTCGTCGACGCTGGAGGTGAGGCCGCAACCGGCCGCCAACAGGGTCAGGCCCATCAGGAGAGTGAGTCGCCGTCGCATGACCGCATCAACGTTATCGGGCGATCTGGTGAAGGCACCGACCAAGCGCGATTCACTCTCCGGTGCAGTTTGCTCCCCTACCAGCGGTCGTGGGCGGGGTGGCCTTCCTGCACGGCTACGAAGTTGGCGGTGCAGGTGGCGGTGATCTTGTCCTCTGCCATCATCTCGGCTTCGATCTCGGCACGGTTCCCTTCCTGGGACACAACCCAGGCCTTGAGGTGAAGGGTGGCCGGAAACGGAGTGGGGCGGCGAAGGCGGACGTGGAAATCGGCAGTCACCGTCACCGGCAAGTAATCCAGGCCGTCGGCGGTCATGATGGCGTGAGCGGCAGTCCAATTCATGTGGCAGTCGAAGAGGCTGCCGATAATCCCTCCATTCACCACTCCTTCGAACGCCTGATGGGCGGGTCGCGGTTTGAAGTCGGCCAGCACTGCATCGCCATCGACAAAGCTCTTGATCTGCAAACCATCCGGGTTGGCGGGACCGCAACCAAAGCAGATAGTGGTCGGGCCGTGGGTGTCCTGCAGGCTCTCGCTCATGGCAGCCAGGCTAGGCGACCCGTATCGCGCCCCCCGTCGGAGGCCAGGGCCGCCGCCCCTAGCCTGGTTCGATGAACACGCGTATCTGGGCTGCCTTCGGGGCTGCCAGCCTTGGTTGGGGGTCCGCCGGCGTTGCCGTCCGGGCGGCCTTCGACGAAGGGGTGCCACCGCTCGCCATGGTGGCACTGCGAGCCATCATCGCCAGCATCGCCATCTTCGCCTTTCTGCTATTCATTCGAGGCAATGTTCCTCGCGGCAGAGATGAGTGGACGATGGGCTTGGTGATGTCCCTCTTCAACCTGTCGCTGCCGTTTGTGCTCTTCACGATCGGCTATCAATACGCCTCGGCCGGTTTCATGGGGCTGCTGGCCGCCCTGATCCCCATCACCACCGCACTATTTGCCCACTTCCTGCTCCCCGACGATCCGCTCTACTCGGGGAAAGTGGTCGGACTGGTCGTGGCCTTTGCCGGGGTGGCGTTTCTCTCACTCACAGGTGACTCCGGACTGGAGGAGGGGGGAAGGCCGGCGCTGGCGCTGACCCTCGGAGTCGCCGCGGTCATTTGCATCGGGATCGCCAACATCTACGCCAAGAAACGGGCCCATCAGTACGACCCGGTCGAAGTAACGGGAATGCAGTTTGCCATCGGGGCTGTGCTGCTGACGATCCTGGCCGCGGTGGCTGAGGGGTATCCGTCGGAGATCACTGCACTCGGCTGGGTGCTGGTCTTCTACCTGGCGCTGATCGGTTCGGTGGTGCCGTTTCTCGCCTACTACTGGGTGCTCAAGCACGTTTCGGTGACACGGGCTCAGATCATCGCCTACCTGGTTCCCCTCGTGGCCCTGACTACCGGCATCGTCGTCCTCGATGAGAAGCTCGAGGTCGGCATCGCCGTCGGCGGTGCCATGATCCTCCTCGGAGTGGTGATCACGGGAGCCGCCGAACGGCGGTTCGTCCGGACCTGAGCGTCTAGAGGTGCAACTCCAGCACGTCGCCGTCGGAGACCTCGTGTTCACGGCCCACTTGCTGGCCTTCGAAACCGCTGCCCCCGAAAAGGCGGGCGTACCTGAAAGATTCTGCGATGTCGCGATGAACCAGCCGGGCAACGTCCAACACCGTGTCTCCCCTACGCACTGTGTAAGGCTTGCCATCGTCGGCCGACTCTCCCGGCTTCTTCGTATAGACCCGAACGATGCCCAGATGGTCGAACAGCCAGCCGCCTAACTCATCCAGGCCCTCACCACTAACGGCTGAGACGCTCATCACGGGACAGTCGAGGCCGGTCAGTTCTTCCAGAGTCTCCAACTCCTCGCGAGCATGGTCGACGATGTCGGCCTTGCCTGCCACCAGCACGGTCGGGAGTTGCAACGTGAAGGGGTCCTCGTCGGCGTCACCCGGCGGTGCACCACCGTCGCCCGGCCAGGACGACGACAGCACCACGTTGCGCTCGGCCAGCATCTCCTGGGCTGCCAGGGTCTCCTCGACACAACCGGGTCGGCTCACATCCACAACGAAGAGACATCCGTCGGCCGACTGGAGCGTGTTCGCAATCCAGGGCACCCCGTGCTCGGGAGAGAGCGGGGGGAGGTCGACCAGCTGGATCGACACATCCATGTGCTCGAACATGCCCGGCTGGGGGTATTGGGTGGTGAAGGCATAGACCTCCGACACGGCGTGAGAGCCGGTCAAGCGGGCGTGCAGGGCCGACTTGCCGGTGTTGGGCGGCCCGAGCAGCGCCACCTGGGCTGCGCCTTCGGGGTGCACAAACGTGACCGGGCCCGTACGAGCACCGCCCTTGCGCGGTCCGGTCAGATCGGCGCTCAACTCCTTGATACGGGTCTTAAGGTCCGCCTGCAGGTGGTCGGTCCCCTTGTGCTTGGGGATCACTCTCAACATTTCGCGCAGGTTGTCGAGGCGCTCCTGCGGGTCGCGGGACCGCTTGAAGGCCGCCTCCGCCGCCTTGTACTCGGGGTTCAGGTTGGCCGGCATACCTCCCCATTCTGGTCCCCTCGATGGCGAGGAGGTGTGCCAGGGCTGTGGCCTGCCCAGCGGCGCCGAATCCGAGCCGTTCTAGGATCCGGCCTCAGCGTCTCTGCGACGGAAGGCGGCGGCCACCACCAAGGCCACAACCACGATCAGCACCGCCAGCAAGAACGTTTCGGTAAGAGCCTGAGCGGTAATGTCGGCCTGGGCCGCCTCCAGGGCCTCCTGGTAGCCGGGCTCTCCGATAGCGGGCAGATCCAATCCGGACCGCAGCCGGTCGAAGCGAACCAGGGTCCAACCCGTCAGAGCCGACAAACCGACGGCAAGACCCATCAGCCGGAACACTATGACCAGCCCGGCCGCGGTGCCCCGCTGGTCGGTGGGGGCGGCATCTACCACGGCGGCGTTGGTCGGTGCGGTCACCAGACCGAAGCCGGCGCCGAGGACGACCAACTGCCATCCCATGGTCCACGGCCCCACCTCGGCATCCCAGGCCGTGCCCACAATCAAGAAGCCAACTCCGATCGTCACCAGTCCGGCCAGGATGACCGGGCGGTACCAGGACCGCTCGGTGGCCACCCCGCCCAGGTAGGAAGTAACCGCCATCGCCGCCGTCAACCCTGACAGCACCCACCCGCTCATTACTGCCGCCTCTTCCAGCGAGGTCTCCACGACCAGATTGACGAACAGTGGAACATCCACCATCGCCACGATCAGGACCGCGCCGACCAGGAAGTTGACCCCTACCCCGGCCGCAAAGTTGCGTCGGCGAAAGAGCCTCAGGTCGATGATCGGATCGCTCCGTCTTCGTTCCAGCCACCAGAACACAACGAAAGCGGCGGCGGCCACCCCGAAGAGCCAGGTGGTCGAAGTGGATCCGTTGCCCGACAGCTCCTCCAATTGGCTGACAATGCCTATCTCGCCGGTGTCGAGCAGGGCGATGTTGAGCGCTACCAACGCCACCGTCAACACCGCCGCACCCGGCCAATCGATGGAGGCGCGGCTGGCGGGCCGGGCGTGGTCCTGCAGAGCCCACCACGCGACCGCGATTCCGATCAGAGCCAGCGGCACGTTCAAATAGAACTGCCACCTCCAGTCGAGGAATCGCACCAGCAGGGCGCCGAACAACGGGCCCCACACCCACCCGATCGTGTCGACCGCACCCAGCACCCCAAAGGCGCGGGGCCGCCGCTCCTCGGTGTAGATGTCCCCGATGACTGCCAGCGCAACCGGGACCATGGCCCCGCCTCCCACCGCGGTCAAGACCCGGGCAGCGATGAACCACCCGAGCGAGGACGTGAACGGGATCCACAGCGATCCGGCCAGGAACACAACCAGGGCACCTACGTAGACCCGCCGCCGTCCCACCAGGTCGCTGAGCCGGCCCATGAAGGGCATCACCGCTACGTAGGCGATCAGGTAGGAGTTGACGATCCAGGCGGCGTCATCGAATCCCGAGGGCAAGGGGATCTCCAGATCCCCGATGATCTGGCGCAGCATCGTGGAGACCACTGTCAGATCGTCGGCGGCCACGAACACGCCGAAGGCCACCGCCGCCAGCACCATCGGGGGCGATGGCCGCCGCGCCGTCACTCAGCTCACCTGGGGCGGACTGATCGAGACGTCGGCCCCGAACTCCGACAGGTCCAGCAACCAGCGGGTCTCGCCGGCCTCACCGACCGTGGAGAAGTCCATCCGGGTCACATGGCCGGTGCTGCGATCGATACTGAGCTGCAAGGACACCGGCTGCGAGTCGACCAGACCGGCGGTCAATACCTCTACCCGGTCACCGGCGGCGGTGCCGGCCACCAGGTAGGTGCCGCCCTCAACCGGCGTGATCAGCCGGGCGTCGCTGATGTCCTCGGTAAGCAGCGGGCGCCAGCCCAAATCGGGATCAAACATGATGGCGGGATTGAAAGCCCGGCTTCCCGTGTACTCGTCCCAGTCGCCGGTCAGAGGATTCGTGACCCAGGAGGTCCCACCAATCGCAATGGTGCCCAGCTCGATCACCAGGCCCCCGATGGCGGCGGTCAACACCGCCTGAGAGGAGTCGGGGGCGGCGTACTGGCCGCGGGCACCGCGCAACTCGACTCCTAGCAGCGTGATCGGGGCCCCGGTTAATCCGATCTCATAGCTGAGGGTGTCGACCGACTGCATGGTGGCGGCCGCACCGGCCAGCACCGAGTCGACCGACGGCAGGGTTGTCGCCGGCTCTGGATCACCGCCGCTGCAACCGGCCGCTACCAGAGCCGCCGCCATGAAGAGAGAGCCGAACCGGAGCATGGGTCGAGGTTATCCGGCTCCGCCTGGCCCGTGCTCTTGACTCACGATTTCCGGAGCACCGCACCGTACACGAAGCCGAAGGGGCCCATCCGCCAGGTGTGTTCCAACTCGAGAGGACCGGATCCGTACAGCACCTCGGGCGGTGGGAGTTTGTCGAGCGACTCGTCCAGATATCGGTACTCGCCAGGGGAACCGGCCACTCGGCCAACCAGCGGCACGAAGACTGCCGAGCCGGCCCGGTGCAGCCGTCGCTGCCAGGGGCCCCTCGGCCGGCTCAAGTCGACGATGACGGCAACCCCGCGCAACCGCAAGACTCGATGGATTTCCGTCAGGGTCTCCTCGACGGAGGTCAGATTCCGAAACACGAAGGCAGAGAACACGCCATCGAATGCACCGTCGGCGAAGGGCAGCCGCTCCCCGACCGAAGCGACTCGCCGCGAAACGTCGTTGAGGGCAAGCATCGGGAGCGAAGGGTCGGCGGCCGTCACCCACCGTTCCCCAAGTGCCGGAGCGGCGGCGCCGGTGCCCGCCCCCAGGTCCAGCACGTGCCCGGCCGGCAAGTACCCGGCCGCCTGCGCTCGCCAGGCCTTGTCGCGGCCCAGGGACAGAATCGTGTTGAGACGGTCGTAGTTGTCGGCGATGCCACCAAACACCGCTGCCCCGCCCGCCGGTGTCTTCGGATCACCAGGCCTCATGGGGTCTTCCCCAAGGCAGACGGGGTTGCTGCCGTCATCGCTGTCAGTGCGGCCTGCGGAGACCCATCCCGACCTCGCCTTCGGCGGAGCCACCCTTCCCTGAGGGGAGGGTATCTGGAGAAGGCGCTCATGTCAGAACGTCTCGAAGCCGGTGTAGGGAACGAGAGCGTCGGGAACCCGGACGGTGCCGTCCTCCTGCTGGAAGTTCTCCATGATGGCGATGAGGGTCCGCTGTACCGCCACGGCGGTCCCGTTCAAGGTATGAAGCAGTCGGTTTCCCTTCTCATCCTTCATACGGATCTTGAGCCGCCGCGACTGGTAATCCGTTGTGTTGGAGCACGAGGTGATCTCGCGATAACGCTCCTGACCCGGAAACCAGGCTTCAATGTCGTACTTCTTGGCCGCCGAGGCACCCAGATCGCCAGAGCAAACATTGACCACCCGGTAGGGAATTCCCAGCTCCTGAATCAAGGCCTCTTCGCGGGCAAACAGGTAGTCGTGCTCTTCCCACGATTCGTCGGGGTTGCAGAAGCTGAACATTTCCAGCTTGTCGAACTGGTGGAGTCGGAAAATGCCACGGGTGTCGCGGCCGGCCGCCCCCGACTCGCGCCGAAAGCAGGTCGAGAACCCGACATAGCGACGGGGAAGGTCGGCGCTCGGGAAGATCTCGTCGGAGTGCATCGAAGCCAGGGCCACTTCGGAGGTACCGACCAGGTAGAGGTCGTCGGAGGGGATCGCATAAACCTGTTCGGCGTCATCGGGGAAGAACCCGGTGCCAAACAGGGCCTCCTCGCGGACCAGCACCGGCGGCACCACCGGTATGAATCCCTCGGAGCCCAGACGGTCGAGCACCCATCGCACCAGTGCGAACTCGATCAGAACCGCATCGCCGGTGAGCAGGCCGAAACGTGAGCCGGACATCTTGGCGGCCCGCTCCATGTCGATTACTCCGCTGCCCGCGGCCAACTCGAGATGGTCGCGAACCGGGAATCCGAAGCTGGAAGGCTCGCCCCACCTTTTGATCTCTTCGTTATCGTCCTCCGACTCCCCCGGCGGCACCGACTCGTGGACCAGATTGGGCAGGGGAACCCACTCCCGCTCGAATTGGCTATCCAGCTCGTCTGCCTCGGCCAGCCTCTCCTTGTAGGCCGAGGCGATCTCAGATCCGCGGGCGATAGCGGCTTCCTTTTCGGGCCCTTCCAACCGCGCCACCTGACCGCCGAGCTCCTTTTGCTCGGCCCGCAACGACTCGGCCTCAGCCCGGACGGCCCGCCGTCTCTCGTCCAGGTCCGAAAGGACGGCCAGGTCGACTCCTTCTATTCCGCGATGGGTCAGGGAGGACATCAGCCGTTCAGGCTCCTTGCGGAGCAGGTTCACATCGAGCATGCGCGCATGGTAGCCAGAGGGCGCCGGCCGACTTCGGCGCCCAGGACGGGCGCTCTAACCCTGTTCGTTCACGATGAAGGGAACAATCACCAGGTTGTTGTCGGTGTCGATCTCGCCGTCGACCGGACCGGCGTTTATCACTAGCTCGTAATTGACCGCCGGGATCACAAGGAAGACGAACTCGACCGAAGTCGCCTCGCCGGGCTCGAATCGGTCAATCGTCTCCGACTCGGCATCGGACGTCCCGGTGCGATCTGATGACAGCACCACCTGAACAGGTACCGCCACGGCCGGTTCATTTCCTTGATTGGTGACGGTGACGTTGACGATCAACCGATCTGTGAACGGAATGATCCCGGCGCCGTCGTCCGTTTCCCCCAATCGGCGCGGCTCGAAACCAACGGCGGAAACCGCCAGATCCTTTCTCTGGGCGAGCCCCGTGGAGGTCCGGGCGGAGGTGATTAGCCCGTCGGCGCCTTCGGAGGGGCTGAACACAACAGTTGGATAGGACGGTACTTCGACGTCCACCTCTGATTCCTTCTCGATGCTGAGTAGCTCTTCAACGGCCGTCTCGTACGCCCGATCACCAACGGCGAGCTCGACTGCCGCCCGCTCGAGCAGTTCCGCCGGCACAGGATCAAGCGGGTCATCGGCGGCGGCGAGAGCAGATCCCTCCACCAACTCCAGCCCCTGCAGCCAGCTGGAGTGGGCCAGAGTCAGGCGGGCGTGTGCATCGAGGGCGTCGGCGGGTACTTCGGCGGCGTCGAGCAGAGCAGCCGCCGCCCCGGCCGCCCCGCGGATGCCTGCCATGGTGGTTATGAATTCTTGGCGATCGACTACAGCAAGCAAGGTCGTCAGATCGGAGAACTCCTCGGCCGCCGACGCCGACGCCGACGCCGACGTCTGGGCTATGTCGATGTAGGCAGCCAGCACCCGGCGTTCGCTGCGGAGACTGGTCACAAGCACCACAACAACCACTGCCACGGAGAGGACCGCAAGTAGCCATACGCCCCGGCGTCGACGCCGCGGCGGGGAATAGATGTATGACACAGCGTGGGCGAGGGGGGACTTGAACCCCCACGAGCCGAAGCTCACAGGCACCTGAAGCCTGCGCGTCTGCCAAATTCCGCCACTCGCCCGGAATGGGGACGGAATCGTAGCAAAACCCTCCCAAGAAGGCGTAGCAGGTTTCCCTTCTCTACCCGGAACGCAAATCTATGCTGGACCCATGAGCCTGGCACGCAGCCTCGAACTCCGCATCGAACACCTGGTCGAAGGCCTCGGCAGCAAGGTCTTCCGGGGTCGGCTTCACCCTGTGGAAGTTGCCATATCCATCGTCCGCGAGGCAGAGATGTCCTTAACGCAAACCGGCGTCGGGCCCACCGCGCCAAACGAGTTCGTCGTGTCCGTCAATCCAGCCGACCTGGGCGACGACGCCGACCAGCTTGTCGCCAGGCTCTGCCTGGTGGTGGACGAGGCCGCCCGCGAGCGCGGGTGGCGGATGGAGGGGCCCCCCTCCGTCACCCTGGATGCCCGACCCGATCTGACCGCCGGCTCGGTGCGGGTTGAATCCACTACCAGGGCCGGGGCCATCGATCCCTGGGGCCAGCTGATTGAGGTACACGGCTCGCGGAGGCTCCCCCTCACCAAGAACCGGGCGCTGGTGGGACGATCCCGGCGGGCCGACGTAATGCTCGGAGACGACACCGTCTCCCGATCCCACAGCCTGCTGTGGTTCGACGCCGCGGGTTGCTGGATTCAGGACCTGGCCTCCGCTAACGGGACCAGCCTCAACGGGGTTCCGATTCCAGAGGCGACGTCCCTCTCCGACGGGGATCTGGTCGGCTTCGGCACGGCCCGCTTCAGCTTTCGCCGGGTCTGAATGTCCGCCCTCGTAGCCAACATCCTCAAGGTCGCCTTTGTCGGGCTGCTCTACCTCTTCTTGTGGCAGATGGCCCGCTCCATCGGTGGCCACCTGGGAGCCGGCACGTCATCGTCCCGGCGCAGCAAACGGCAGGCGGGCGAGCTGGTCGTGGTCCGCTCGGAGGGGCAGGTCGGGACCCGTGTCACGGTTACCGACTCGATCGTGATGGGACGCAGCCCCGAGGCCGACGTCTTGCTCGACGATCCGTATGCCTCCATGTTCCACTTGCGTCTTACGATGGACGGCGACACGATGTCCCTGGCGGACCTCGGCACCACCAACGGAACGTATGTCAACGGGCGAAGGGCGACCAGCCCGGTCGTCCTCAACGCCGGTGACTCCGTCCAGGTGGGCAAGACGATCATGGAAGTCAGATGAATTATTCCTGGGCAACGTCCAGCCATCCCGGGTTGGTACGAGACAGCAACGAGGACTCGGTGTTCCCTGGCACCGACGGGGCCTCGGAAGGGCCGATCCTGATTGCGGTCGCTGATGGGATGGGAGGCCATGCCGCCGGTGAAGTGGCCAGCCAGTTGGCGATCGAGACCGTTTCAAGCTCACAAGCCCCTCTGGTCGACAGGGTCATTGAGGCCAACCGGGTAGTTATGGAAGCCGCCGAAGACAAGCCCGACCATTACGGGATGGGGACCACTCTCACCGCCGGGGAGTTCGAGCCCGACGGGAGTCTCCTGGTGGGCCACGTCGGTGACAGCCGCCTCTACCTGTTCCGGCGCTCCAACCTGCTGCAAGTCACCACCGACCACTCCCTGGTAGCCCAGTACGTGGCTTCGGGAGCCATCTCGGCGGAAGAGGCCGAGCACCACCCACAACGCAACGTGATAACCCGGGCTCTCGGGATCGACTGGGAGATAATCGTCGACTCCCACACAGTCAACCTGCGGGCCGGCGACCGGGTCCTGATCTGTTCGGACGGTCTTACCTCGATGGTCCCACACGCAGAGATCGCCGCCATTATGCAAGACCAACCAGCTCCCCAGGCGACCGGATGGGCGCTGGTGGAGGCAGCCAACCAGGCTGGCGGCGAGGACAACATCACGGTCGCCATCGTCGACGTCCTCGAGTGACTCGCAACGCCGAAGCGGCGTTGCTGGCGGGCGCCGCCGTACTGGCTGCCCTCGGAGTCTCCATCGTGACCGCGGCAGGAGGGGACGGACCCGACGCCAACACGGCCCTTACCTTCGTGGTGATGGCCTTGTCCTTCGGGTCGCTCCATCTGGCCTTTCGGCAGTGGGCCCGCAACGCCTCCCCCTACCTGCTCCCGATCACCGCTCTCATAACGGCAGTCGGTCTGGTGGAGATCTATCGGCTCGACCCTGGAGCGGCCAGCCTCCAGCGCTGGTGGCTCTTGATTGCCTCCGCCCTGGCCATCGGAGTTCTGGCTTTGCTCGCCAGGTACGGGACCGACGTATTGCTGCGCTATCGCTACCTCTTTCTGACGGCCGGCCTGGTCGCCTTCATGCTCCCGCTTCTGCCCAGCGCCTGGCCGCTCGGCGGGGTGGAGGTGAACGGTTCGCGCTTGTGGCTACAACTGCGGGCGTTCGACACCACCATCGTGAGATTTCAACCGGGCGAGATTGCCAAGGTCCTGCTGGTGGTTTTCCTCGCTTCCTACCTGGCCTCCCGTCAAGGCGCCCTGGTCTCCTCGACGCGCCGGATCGGCAGGATCACCATTCCCGAGCCGCGACAACTATTCCCGCTGGCCGCCGCCTGGGTAGTCAGCCTGGTGGTGCTGGTGTACCAGCGAGACCTGGGGGCTTCGCTGCTCCTGCTGGCCCTGTTCGCGGCCATGCTCTACGCCGCCAGCGGCCGGGTTTCCTATCCCCTGGTGGGGGCGGGACTCTTCGTGATCGGAACCGTGGCTGCCGCCCGTTTGTTCGACCACGTCCAACGACGTTTCGACGCCTGGTTGCGGCCGTGGGATGACTTCGCAGATAGCGGGTTCCAGATCGCGCAGAGTCTCTTCGCCCTCGGCAGCGGCAGCCTGACAGGTTCCGGCCTCGGCCTGGGCCGGCCCGACTTCATACCGAGCGCGACAACTGATTTCATATTCGCGGCGGTAGCCGAGGAGACCGGGTTGGCCGGTTCCGTTGCCATCGTTGCCGCTTACTCGTTGCTCGTCACGGTCGGATTCGGTGTCTCATTGCGGGCCCGCGACCCCTATCGCAAGCTGCTGGCGGCAGGCCTCACCACCGTCATTGCCATCCAGGCGATCCTCATCATCGGCGGGGTGACCCGGCTGCTCCCCCTGACGGGAATCACTCTCCCCTTCATGTCATACGGAGGTTCGTCACTGGTCGCCAACATGATCGCCATCGCGGTGCTGGCCCGGGTATCCCATGAGGTGGCCTCGTGAACGAGGTGGCCTCGTGAACGAGGTGGCCTTGTGAACACCCCGATCCGGCGCCTCGCCTTCGTATTGTTGGTAGTCCTCGGCATCCTGGTTCTCAACCTCACCTACCTGCAGGTGGTGGCCGGGCCCCGGTACCGTGACGACCTGCGCAACCCCCGCGTAGCCGCTGCCCGCAGCGCCACAGAGCGTGGCCCGATCGTGACGCGGGAAGGCGTGGTGGCAGCCGAATCAATGCCCGACCCGGCCTCGACTCAGGATTTCATCCGCGCCTACCCGGAGGGAACGCTGTTCGCCCACGCCGTCGGATATTCCACGCTGTTGTTCGGAGACGCGGCCCTGGAAAAGGAGTTCGGCCGCGAGCTCAGCAGTGGATCTGACCTCACCTTCTCCGGAATCATCGATGCCCTCGTTGGTCGCGAGCAGGGAGCCCAGGGGATTCGACTGACTCTCTCCCACGCGGTCCAGCAGGAGGCCGAGCGAGCACTGGCCGGGCAGGCGGGTGCAGTAGTGGCCCTGGAACCTTCCACCGGGGAGGTCCTGGCCTTCTACTCCTCTCCCTCGTTCGACCCCAACCTGCTGGTAGGCGAGTCTGCCGAGGCTGGAGACGACCTGGCAGCAGACCCGGCGTCGCCCCTGCTCAACCGGGTGGTCGACCAGATACTGGCCCCGGGCTCGTCGTTCAAGGTGATCACGGCAGCCGCCGCCCTCGAGAGTGGCCTGGCCAATCCAGACACCATGTACCCGGACGTGACCGAACTCGAGCTGCCCGGGTCGACCGCCGTGATCCGCAACGCCGATCGCGGGACCTGTGGTGACGGTACCCAGGTCAGCTTCTCCCTGGCATTTCGCCGCTCCTGCAACACCGTCTTTGGCCAGATCGGCATGGACGTGGGAGCCGGGTTGCTCGGGGCCACCGCCGACGACTTCGGATACAACGACCCGATCCCCTTCGAGCTCCCCACCGTCCCCTCCGTGTTTCCCACTTCTTCGCTCGAGGGCGACCCGCCGGCGACCGCCCAGAGCGCTATCGGACAGCGCGACGTGCAGGCCAGTCCGCTTCAGATGGCCATGGTGGCGGCAGCCGTCGTCAACGACGGCGTTCTCATGCGGCCGTACCTGGTCTCGGAACGATTCGACCGGGATCTCAACATCCTCTCCCAAACCGGGCCGGTGGAGCTGCGGCGGGCGGTCAGCCCCGGCACGGCAGCGGTACTGACGGAACTGATGATCGATGCCGTCACCAGCGGCACCGGTACGGCCGCGGCCATCCCGGCAGCACAGGTGGGCGGCAAGACCGGAACCGCCGAGATTCCCGGATCGGCACCTCACGCCTGGTTCATCGGCTTCGCCCAATCCGAGACACGGTCCATCGCCGTTGCCGTGGTGGTCGAGAACGGGGGCACCGCCGGAACTGACGCTACCGGTGGCAGGGTGGCGGCGCCGATCGCGCGGACAGTGATGGCAGCCTGGCTTGCGACCGCCCAATAACGAAATCTCTCTACAATCGGGGAGCCGGGCACCCCGATCCCGGCGTCAACCATGTCTGACATGAACACCACGCTGCTTGCCGACCGTTACCGGCTCAATGCCCACCTCGCACGTGGGGGAATGGCCGACGTCTATGCCGCCAGCGACGAAGTGCTGGGCCGCAAGGTGGCGGTCAAGATGCTGCACGCCAACTACGCCACCGACGAGGCGTTCATTCAACGTTTTCGACGCGAAGCTCAGGCCGCCGCCAACCTCACGCACCCGAACATCGTCAGCATCTTCGACACCGGCAAGGACAACGGCCACTACTTCATCGTGATGGAGTTGGTGGAAGGCCAGACACTGCGCGATGTTCTGCGCTCGGACGGGCCCCTGCTCCCCCGGCGGGCCGCCGAAATCGCCAGCGAGGTGGCGGCCGCCCTGGCGGTGGCTGCCCGCGGAGGACTGGCTCACCGGGATGTGAAGCCCGGCAACATCCTGCTGACCGAGACCGGCAGCGTGAAAGTCACCGACTTCGGAATTGCCCGCGCCTGGGATGACTCCGAGGAGCTCACCCGGACCGGGGCGGTGATCGGCACCGCAACCTACTTCAGTCCCGAGCAGGCACAGGGCCAGACCGCCGACGGCCGGTCCGACCTCTACGCCCTGGGCGTGGTCTTGTTCGAAATGCTCACCGGTCGGCCTCCGTTCTCGGGCGAAACTCCGGTCTCGGTTGCTTACCAGCATGTGTCGGAAGCAGCCACGGTGCCATCGGCCACCAATCCCGATGTCCCACCCGAACTGGATGCCATCGTGATGCGGGCGCTGCAGAAACGGCCCGATGATCGCTATCAGAGCGCCGAGGAAATGCGGAGCGACTTGCTGCGTTTCCTGAGCGGTCAGCCGGTCGGAGCGGTTGCGGTTGCCGGTTCCGAAGCAGCTACCCGCCTGGTGGCACCCACCCCGCCGCCGACGGTGCCCCCCGACGAGGCTTATCGCCAGATGATGCCGCCGATCCCGGAGCGACGAACTCCCTGGTCCATCGTGATCGGGTCGATCATCCTGCTGGTGGTAGTTCTGGTCGCCGGCCTCTACTTATTGGATGGGCTGCGAGGCCAGGACGCTCAGAATGAACTGGTCGAGATGCCGAATCTGATTGGGGCTACTGAAGCCCAGGCGATCGAGGAGTTGCAGGACCTGGACCTTCGCTTCGTGCTCAGCCGCCGACCCAGCGACGAATTCGAGGAAGGGACCGTTGCCTCTTCCGACCCGGCCTCGGGAGTTCTGGTGGATCCGACCGACAGTGTCACTCTGGTGGTGTCGAGCGGAGCCGAGACATTCACCGTCCCCAACGTGGAAGGCCGGGATGTCACCGCTGCCTCCGAAGCACTGGCAGAAGCCGACTTCATCGTGACGATCGAGTCGATAACCGATGACGAGATCGTCGCCAATCAAGTAATCAGCCAGAACCCTCCCGCCGGGACCAACCATCCGCCCGGAACCGAAATCACACTGGTGGTGTCGGCCGGGCCAGAACAGGTGGTTCTGTCGGATTACACCGGTTTCTTCGCCATCGACGCTCTGGCTGCCCTTTCGAACCTGGGTGTCCAGACCGTGGTGGAGCGTGAATTCCACGACACCATTCCTGAGGGGGAGGTAATCCGCACCGACCCGCCGGCTCTCGCGATCGTTCCCAAGAACGCGGTAGTCACCCTGGTTGTGTCGTTGGGCGTGGAACCGGTCGCGGTTCCCAGCCTGGTCGGCAACACCGAGGCCGAAGCTCGCAACGCTCTCAACGCCCTCGGCCTGGCGTTGGCGTTAGGGGAACCGATCGAGGTGGCTGCCGAATCCGGCCAGGAGGGGATCGTGTTGGAACAGCAACCCCCGGCCACCGTCCTGGTTGAGCCCGGAACCACGATCACGGTGCGAATCGGCGAGGTTCCGCCGCCGCCGAGCACGACCACCACCCTGCCGCCGTCTACTACGACCACCACAACCACCACTCCCTGAGATTCGAGACCCGGGCTAACCGAGGAAGTTCTTGAGCAGGCTCATTCCTTCGGCCGTCATGATGCTCTCGGGGTGGAACTGCACCCCCTCGATGGGCAACCCGACGTGGCGCACCCCCTGGACGACATCATCCTCGCTGCGAGCCGTGACCACCAGGTCGGAACCCACCTCGGTAGCCGCCAGTGAGTGGTAGCGAGTGGCCACCAGCGGATTCGAAAGCCCGCTGAAGACGCCCTGCCCGTCGTGGGTGATCTCCGAGGTCTTGCCGTGGCGGGGCTCGGGCGCCGACTCGACCAACCCTCCGTAGACCTCCACAATCGCCTGATGGCCGAGACAAACACCAAGGGTCGGGATCGTCGGGCTCAGTTCCCGCAAGTAGTCCAGCGAGTAGCCGGTATCGACCGGGGTCCCCGGCCCCGGGCCGATGACCAGGCGATCGGGCGCCAGAGCGGCGGCCTCTGCCACCGGCAGTTCATCGTTGCGGACCACGATGGGATCAGCCCCCAACTCGCCGAGGTACTGGACCAGGTTGAAAGTGAACGAGTCGTAGTTGTCTACAACCAGGATCCTCATTCGCCCAGCGCCCCTCCGCTATCCAGCCAGTCGCCCAGCACTTCGTAACTCCATATCACGACAACGAGAAGCACCATCACTGTCAGAGTCATGGTCGCCACCCGCACCGGACGGGGACCGGGCAGACGGAGGTAGAGGCTTTTGATCATCAGGCGCCCAGAATAACTTCAGCGTTGGGGCCGGCCACCAACTCGGCGACCACAATGAGCCTCTGCCGCGAGGAGAACCGGGGATGGCAGGTTGTGAGCGTGAGCCAGGCGCCCTGGCGAGGCTCGGTTACCCACAGATCAGTCGGTTTCACCACGCACAGCCCGTCTTCGTTACGACAACGCTCGGGAGCCTCCCTCACCTCGTAGACATGAACGCCGAGGGCGGTCTCCACCTCGATCTGGTCTCCGGGAACCAACTCGTCCAATGCCCCGAACGGGGCCCCATAGGTGGTTCGATGACCCGAGACGATGGCATTGCCCGGCTGACCCGGGAGCGGCGATCCAGTCAGATGCCCGGGCCCCTTCTTCAAATCACGACGCCGCACCCCCTCGAGGACCGTCACATCCAACTCGATGGCCGGAATCCGCATCTGAGCAAACGCCTCCCCCACCGCGCTCTCGGCCTCCTTTAATAACTTCTTGGGAATCGGATCCGGAATCGGTTCCGATCCAGGGTCGACCGGAATGGTGGTCGTGGTGGTGGTAGCCGGGCCCCCTGCAGCGGTGACCGGAACGTACTCAATCTCCTCAACCTCGACCCCCTGGAAATGCTCGTCGAGTCCGGCGGCCAGGGCTGATTGATCCCGCGCGGTTAGGAAGTTGGTGAACCACAGTTGGTATGCCACGAAGCCCATCAGGTACACACCGAGCCAGATGAAGGTCCAGCCCGTGCCGCGAATGAGGCGTATGGTTCTCGGTCTCACTGGCTCGCTATCCAAAAGTCGGTAGTGTGGCGGCCATGTCACGACCCAAAGGACGCCGCGAACAGCAGAAGCCACACCATACCGCCACCCCAAAGAAAGAGGTCAAACCCGCCTCTTCTCCTTTGTACGTGGGGGTCATGTTCGGCTTGATGGCTCTCGGCGCCCTCATGATCATCCTGAATTACATAGGCGTATTCGGCGACACCCGCGGCATCTGGCTGGTTAGTGGACTAGCCGCCATCGGGGTTGGATTCGCCATGACACTCAATTTCCGCTGACGAGAACCAGGGGGGTCAGTGAAATTACATCTATGTAAGCTACCCACAGGGTTATCCACTCCTGTGGATAACTCATGAATACCGGGACCTACCTCGATGCGATCCGCTCCGACGGTCAGGCCGTCTTAGAGGCCGGACATCAGGGTCTCGACTCTTCCGTTCCCACCGCTCCCGGCTGGACCATCCGGGACGTCATTGCCCACCTGGGACAGGTCCATCGCCAGAAGGCGCACATTGTTAGAGAGCTGTTGGTGGATGAGCCGCCCGAAGGCCCGGCCGCCCCCGCTGATGACCAGCTGCTGGAGTGGTTCGCAGAAGGGCTGCACGACCTGGCGTCGGTTCTATCGGTAACCGATCCCATGACGCATGTGCACAGCTGGCACGAACCCGACCAGAGCGTTGGGTTCTGGGTTCGCCGGATGGCCCATGAAACTCTGATCCACCGGGTCGACGTCGAACTGGGCCATGGAAGCCACACCCCCGTCGATCCCGTCCTTGGCGCCGATGGAGTCGACGAGATTCTGGACGTCTTCATGGCCGGATTTCCTCCGTGGGCCGAATCCACGCCCTCAGAGGTCGTAGTTGCCCTCGAAAGCGAGGGCCGGGCCTGGCGGGTGCGCGTCGGATCCTGGAGCGGAACCTCTCCCCGCAGCGGGCGGGAGTTCACCGATGAGGCCGCCATCGATTTCGACGGCGGTGACTCGGAACCGGCTGCCACCATTCGCGGCCCTGGAGATGCCCTCGATCTGTTCCTGTGGGGCCGCGGCAGCGCCGACGGATTGATCGTCGACGGCCATCCGAGTGTTCTTCTGTTTCTCCGCGACCTGGCAGCCGAGTCGACGCAGTAGTCAACTATCAGCGGTGCCCAGCACGTTGCTGCCTACTGCCCACAGCAAGAATATGGCCGTGGGACGTGGGACGTGGGCCTAAGCAATTTCCATCTCTTCGCGACAGTGGCGGGGCGGTTTGGCTTCGTCGCCCTGAACCCTCGTCACTGTGAGACGCATTCCACAGACCGTGCATCGGTAGTCGGCTTTGACCTCGAGCAAGTCCTTCTCATCGGGTTCAGGTGGGATGGGACGCGCTAGCAGTCGGACCACCCACACACCGGCCCCCAGAATGGCCGCCCCCATCACGATCGCTATCAGGATGTTCAGGGCTCACAGCCTCTCGATGATCAGAGCGTTGGCCATGCCGCCACCCTCGCACATTGTCTGCAGGCCGTACCGGCCACCGCACCGCTCCAATTCGTGAACCAGGGTGGTGAGAAGTTTGGCTCCCGACGCACCCAGCGGATGCCCGAGAGCCATGGCCCCGCCATTGACGTTGACTTTTGACATGTCGGCATCGTGCTCGCGGCGCCAGGCTGCCACTACGGAAGCGAAGGCCTCGTTCACCTCGAAAAGGTCAATGTCGTCCATGGTGAGGCCGGCCTTGTCCAGCACCTTCCGGGTGGCCGGAATCGGCCCGGTCAGCATCATCACCGGGTCGACGCCGGCGATGGCGAACTGCACGAAACGGGCCTTCGGGGTAAGCCCGAGGTCGGCAGCCTTCTCTTCACTCATAATCAAGACCGCCGCTGCGCCGTCGGAGATCTGCGACGAGTTGCCGGCCGTAACCACCCCTCCCTCCTGGAAGGCAGGCTGGAGAGTGGACAGCTTTTCGAGGGTGGTTCCCGGTCTGATCCCTTCGTCAACGCTCATCGACTCGGTTCCGCCATCCTCGGCCGGGACTTCAATTGGCGTGATCTCCGGCTCAAACCGGCCTTCGTCGGTGGCTCGTTGCGCTCGCATGTGAGATTCATATGCCAGTTCATCCAATTCCTCACGAGGAATCGACCACTTCTCGGCGATCATCTCCGCTGAGATGCCCTGGTTGAAGATGTGGTTGTCATAGCGCTCCATCATCGCCGGGCCGAACGGAAACCCGGGCCCCAGGGTGGCGGCTGAACCCATCGCCACCCTGGTCATGGACTCCACGCCCGAGGCGACGGCGATGTCATAGACACCTGCCATCACGCCCTGCGCCGCGAAGTGGGCGGATTGCTGGGAAGAACCACACTGGCGATCGACCGTAGTAGAGGGAACACTCTCAGGCCACCCCGCTGCCAGAACGGCGTTGCGACCAACATTCAGTCCTTGCTCCCCAAGTTGGGAGACGCATCCCATGATCACGTCATCCACCTGTTCGGGGTCCAGGCCGTTGCGCTTCTGAAGGGCATTCAAGACGTGGGCTGCCAGATCGACGGGGTGGGTGTCCTTCAACTTCCCGCCGCGCTTGCCGGTAGGGGTGCGGACGGCATCAACGATGACTGCAGTAGGCATGGAAGGCCTTTCTCGGTGGCTGGCCAAGTGTATTGGGCGACCGGATGATCGCTAGCTGGAGGCTGAGGCTCGCCGTATCATGACCACTCGCGGGGATGTAGCTCAGCCTGGCAGAGCACCTGGTTTGCAACCAGGGGGTCGTCGGTTCAAATCCGATCATCTCCACTTCCTTGCCCGGTACGGCCCGTGGCGGTCACCTCGAATCGCAGCCGCCGGGCAGTATGTAGCAGGCAGTAACCTGGTGGGCACCGCGGGATTGCAGATAGCTGATTGCCGATTGCCGGTGGCTCATTGCCGAAAGCTGATTAGCTGCCTCAGTGTTACAATCTCACGCTCTCGGGCCCATAGCTCAGCTCGGTTAGAGCGCATCCCTGATAAGGATGAGGTCCCTGGTTCAAATCCAGGTGGGCCCACGGTACGAGAACCTTGCACAGCAAGGGTTCTCGGTCATTCAGCGGCAAGGACGGTGACCCCAAAATCCTCCCGCGTGCACATCGCGTGCACATCAGAAGCCGCGTAGGTCGCCTCGAGGCGGTCGGCGGCAGCCTCGTCCAGGCCCTCGAACAGGTGCCCGTAGGTATCCAAGGTGGTCTTGATCGACGCGTGACCGAGCCGTTCCTGGATGACCTTGGGGTGTTCCCCCTGCGCGATCAAGAGCGCAGCATGTGAATGTCGCAAGTCGTGGAAGGTGCAGGGTGGGCCAACGGATGCCTCGACTGCCGGCAGCCAGATGCGGCGACGGAAGTTGCTCCGCCGGATTGGGCCCCCGTACGGAGCCGAGAAGATGAGGCCAGAGCCGTCGGCGTACATCGCCAGATGGGCGGCCAGCACGTCGACGAGGAATGGCGGCACGCGAACTGTGCGACGCGACGCCTCCGACTTGGGCTCATTGAAGAAGAACTGGCCTCTGCTCTCCACGAGTGAGGAACTCACCCGGACAATACGTCGAAGGGCCTCGAACCGATCCACCCGCAACGCCCTCAACTCGCTGAAGCGGAGACCGGTGTAGGCAGCCGCGAGGACCATGGCGGAATAGCGGGGGTCTATGGCTTCGGCGAGGAGGTTGATCTCGGTCGCCTCCAGGTAGCGGATCTCAGCTGTGACCTCGAGCCTCGGGAGCTTCACACCTCGACACGGCGAGCGGCCGAGGAATCCTGATTCCACTGCAGCGTCCAGGGCGGCCCCCAGCAACTGGTAGGCCTTGCGCACCGTTGCCGGCGCGTAGCCCCTGGCGTCCAGGTCGGCTACCCACCGCGCCACGTGAATTGGCTGGATACTCCCGATCGCCCAGTTGCCGAAGCTCGGCAGAACGTGGTTGCGAACTGTGGCCTCGTCCCTCGCTCTCGTCTGTAGCCCGAGGTTCACGCGAGCCGCCTGGTAGTCAGCCATCCAGTCGGCCAACGCTGTCTTGGCCAGCCGCGGATCGGTGTATCGACCTCGGAGCTTGTCCGTCTCCATGGCAAGCAGGTATCGCTCCGCGTCAACCTTCCGATCGAAGTTCTTCGCCCGTTGTCGCCCCGCAGGGTCTCGCCAACGTGTCTGCCACGCCCGGCGACCGGAACTGTATATCACTCTCGCGACGACGCCCATGGTGCTCTCCTGCTCTCGCGGCCGTTGTTCGAATGTACCATCCAGGTCTGACATGATTCGAGCCGTCCATGGTGCGCTCTGACCCTTCTAACCATCTAGTTCCCTTTCGTGTTGGTGGTTTGCTCGGCGCGGCGGAGGGCGTCGGCTGCCACTTCGAGTGCCTCGGCGACATCGACGCTTGATTGTGGCCGTGCCCAGCGGATGCGGTCGGTGCCTTGGTGGCGGGCCATGTATTGGGTGCGGAGCGAATCAGCCATGCCGGGTGGCATCGCGGTGGGTGGGAACTGGACGACGAGGTCGACGTATTCATCCCGGCTATAGGTGGATTGGCCGATGGTCACATGGTCGTCCGGTTGGGGGATGAAGAGCTCGAGGATCGAGACTTGCAGCGATCGGGCAAGGGCATTGATCTCGTTGGCATTGAACTGACGATCCCTGGGGGAGTGCTCGGCGGAATCGGCGGCGCACTCAGCGTCTGAGACCATCGAGACGGTCCAGATCTTTGTGTCGCGCCGGGAGAGTTCGGAGGCGAGGTGGGTTTGGGTCCATCCTCGCTGTTTGCGGATACGCCGGACGTTGCCGGCCACGGTCTGGTTGCTGTTCATGGTTTCCATCGTGGTCCGACCGTACAGGGCGGGTGTGACAGTTCTGCGAGCTGACGAATCCGGGGGCAAGTTGTCACAGGCCGGCTTTACGTTCGGTGACATGAGAGATCGGAATGTTGCAGAACGCATCGAGCGCCCTGGAGCGGGAACCGCCGAGGCGGAGTCCGGGCCGGTGCTGCCGCGCTTGATCAGCGTTGAGGAGTTGGGTGCCTGGCTTGGTGTTCCGGTCGCAACGATCTATGGCTGGCGATACCGGCAGAGGGACCTCCGAGCTACAAGGTCGGTCGCCACCTTCGGTTCCGGGTCAGCGAGATCGAGAAGTGGCTCGACGGCCTTCGCGACGACGGCGCTAGTGCGCCAGCGCCTGTTTCGAGGGGGTCGAGATGGTGAAATACTCGCCCGCCGATAGGCGGCCGAAACCTAGCCCGGGCCGGGACCGGGTTTGGGATCACCGCTCACACCACCCGATGCCCCCATATGGCCTGTCGCCGAGGTCGTTTTCTCATCTCCGGTGCCCTGGCGGGCAAACACCCAACCCCACCCCCTCCACGTTCGTTACATGGATGGGGTTGGCTGTTGGAGATGAGAAAACGACAGGTTGGTTGGTTGGTGGTGTGTTGTGACAGTGGTTGCAAGGAAGGAAAGGAGTGATAAGGGGACGGTTCGGTTGACGAGTCGTGATGTTGGAGTGATGGGTTGGGTGGGTGAGCAGTACGGGGTACGGATAGATGTGGTTGCGAAATTGTTGGGTGGATGGTGTGAAGAGAATGGGTGGAAGGACGGTGTTCTCGGGGAGAGAAGAACTCGTCGTGTGATTGAGAGATGGTCGATGGCGGGGCTGGCCGACTATCGAAAGGTCCTGTACGGAGAACCCGGGTGGGTGTGGCTGACCCGAAAAGGGCTTCGCGAAGT
>Ga0255047_10000941_pt1 | contig 22685 bp, 21 predicted proteins | sample JV7_2_1_MG_FD_183640 | JGI IMG/M metagenome (GOLD analysis project Ga0255047, IMG submission 183640) | Seawater microbial communities from Jervis Inlet, British Columbia, Canada - JV7_2_1 | ecosystem: Environmental > Aquatic > Marine > Inlet | place: Canada: British Columbia | collected 2016-10-06 | reverse complement strand
GGTTGTGGTCCCAGCTTGGACCCACCGTTAGAAAGGCCCCAGCAGGTAGCCGCCGGTGATCAGGAGACCCCAGAGGGCTGTGACCGCTACCCATCTGACGCCTGCGACGGAGGCAGCTTTGGGTGTGGCCGCACGGGTCTTGCTGGGCGCCCGCTCCGGAGACGGGCCTCTGGTCGAGCGTACGGTGTGGACGAAGCCGGACATCTGGGCTACTACCGCAAGGATGGTGGACATCCAGACCCATGTAAGGGCAGGCGAAAACCTGTCGAGGTCGACGAGAAACCATGCGGTGTGCAGCAAGGTCAGGACGAATAGCGTGTAGGTCTGGCGTTGCGTGAACTTCCAGCCCCGCCCCAACAGTCTCTGTGAAAAGTCGTTCGACTTAGCAACCAGTACGAGCGCATATCCCACGCACTTCGAGACCGCCGGACCTCACAGTGCTTCCACCCCGAAATTCTGGGTTTCATCTTGGTTCGGTTCCATTCGACGGTTGATTTCAGAACTCAACCACCTCTTGACCTGCGGGCCGGAAACTCTGCAGAACCCGTGCTGTGTAACACATCTAGGGTTTCGCGGTCCTTGTGTAGCAAGGGTTTCGAGAGGGCTTCTTCGTCTTACGGATCAGAAGGTTGGGGGTTCGAGTCCCTCCGGGCGTGCCACAGAAACCCTTGCAGCGCAAGGGTTTCTCTCGTTGGCGATCTCTGAACTGGCTGATATCGCGAGAAATTGTTGGTCGCGTTGTTGGTCGAGCGACCGTTTTCGTGCCGCGCTACGCATATCGTCCTTTCGGAGTTCGAATCGGAGACCTGAGGGTTGGACTCCGTTCGCCCTTGGGACGGTGACGTGCAGGAAGCGGTTCGGTGCGTCGACTCGCTGCGATCGTATCGCTGACGTCTGGGCTTGGGCGGCGAGCTGCGGGGTCGGCTATCTCCGGCACCGATTTCGTCGAAGGGGTCCTCGCAATCGGGTTTGGCCCGTGCAAGCATTGGGGACATGAGCAACACCAATAAGAACATGACCGAAGCCGGTGGCGCCGGTCTGGGTACAGATGCGCGTGCGCTGATCCCGACTGGCGAGCTCGGAATTCGAGGACGAGAACTGTCCCTCGACGATAGGGCTCGCATCCTCGACGAGCTGTTCTTCGAGGACGAGCGACGTCTCCCGTATCTGTGGCGATTCGTCTCATTGATCGTGTTCTCCACCTTGATTGCCGCTCTCGGTTTGATGAATGACAGCGCGGCTGTCGTGATCGGCGCCATGCTGATTGCCCCTTTGATGACGCCGATTCTCGGACTTGCCGCGGCGACGGTGCAGGCTTGGACTGCCCGCCAGATTGAGTCGCTCGGGATCATCGGCGGCGGGGCGTTGTTGGCCGTCGGTGTTGGCTGGGTCGCTGTCAAGATCTTGCCGCACCTGGACGCTGATGTCACATTGCCGGGTGAGTTGCTCGCCAGGACGGGCCCGAATTTGTTGGATCTCGGTATCGCGGTGGCGGCAGGCGCCGCTGGCGCATACGTTCTGATTCGCTCGGAGGCTGGTTCCGCTTTGCCGGGCGTCGGGATTGCTGTTGCGCTCGTTCCGCCCCTTGCGACGGTGGGGGTCACGCTTGGTGTCGGGCGAGGGGACCTCGCGGGCGGCGCTGTGCTGTTGTTTCTCACCAACCTCGCCGCCATCACGCTTGCTGCGAGTGCCGTGTTCTTGTTCGCTGGCTTTGTTCCCCGACTGGATCGAATCTTGACGCGGCGGGGGCGTTGGGTCTCGTTGGTTGTGACGCTGCTGATCGTGGTCGCAGTCGCGATCCCGCTCACCAACTACACGGTGGAGCGATGGACCGACGCTCGATCCGCCGATTATGTCGACGAGTTGGTGGCTGAGTGGGATTCGACGCTCACGGTCGATGCGGTCAAGATCGACAGTTCCGTCTCACCGACCGCCTTTGCTATCGCTGTCTCGGGTCCCGTGCCCCCATCCGACCTTGACGAGCTCGCAGATATCATCAGTGCCGAAGAAGGCGAGGAGGTCGTCGTCGTCATACGGTTCACCGAGCAGCTCACAGGTGTCAGCGGTTAGCCGTTGGGTAGATCCGACACCGGAAGCCGCCCAGAACTCCAGATGGCTTGAGTCAAGGGTTGCGCTCCGCACCTCGCACCATGAACCCCAATCGGCTCTTGACGAACCTGTGTCAAATGGCCGTGCAAAGCGTTCATCTCGACGGCTGTGTCTCAGCCGACGGCTTTTGGCTGTGGGAAGGTCCACGATCCGTCGAGGATCTCCGGCCCCGGTTGGTACATCCTGGCGAGGTAGTTCCATCCCGGCACGATCGGCAGGAAATTGTCTGCCGTGGGGTCACCGCCGAAGTGGATGGTGATGCTTCCGTCTTCGGCCTTCTTCGCTGTGATGTTGTTGAACGAGTGGGCGTTGTACTCGTTGTCCGGCATATACCCCTCGTCGTCGTAAAGGGTCACTGACCAGAAGCCATACACCGGCACCTCCGTCACGGTGAGCGTGTAGGGGGTCTTTCCGTCGTTTTTCTCGGGGACCACGGGCGTGTAGGTGGCTGCCTCTGCGGGCAGTCCGCCCCATCCCAGTGCTGCGCCCAGCATCCAATACACCGGGTCCAGGGTCTCTTTCCTGCCAAACATCTTGGATGTGTCCGAGATGGTGGTGGAAATCACATTGAGCATCGCTCGCATCTGCTCGACTTCTTCTGCTTTCCACTCGGGCACATCAAACTTCCCAATATCGGCCTGCTCGACCTTGACCGCATCCTGGAGCTGGTGTGCCGTCTTCATGTCTTGCTCATCGTTCGGGTTCATCAGGGTCCGAAGGGCCATGAACACATACCGAGAGCCCACCTTCTCTTCTGTCAGAGTGCCTGTCTTGGGGCCGTAGAAAGCCGAGATCGAATGGTCCTGACTGATCAGCATCAAGGACATATAGCGTCCCCCGGCATCCGGAAGTGTGATCGTGATCGGCGACCTCAGGTCCCACACGCCAAATGAGTACAGAGTGTCCTGGTTGCCCCGAACGGTCACCCGTTGCTCTTCGTAGGGCTTCCGGTTGTGGTTGAACTTTCCAAAGCAGTCCAGCTTCTTGATCCAGAGCTTCATCTGGAGGTCTGATTCGGCCCGGACGTAGTTGTGGGCGGTGACTTCTGTCGTCATTCAGTTCTCCTCTGTCGTGATCAATGTTCTCGACTCAGTTCTGCAGCTCGAACTCGCCTGGTCGCCAGGTCTTGTCGAACCAGGGTTCGAGTGGCCCGTACAGGCGCAGGGCACCGAACCAGCCCTTGCCGGGCACCGTTTGGATCCAGTTCTCTGCCTTGCCCTCGGGGGCCGTCGGCCCGAAGTAGAGATCGACCGAGCCATCGTCGTTGACATCAAGATGATGCCGCTTGTTGTTCTTGGCGGGGAATGGTTGGTCCGTCTGCAGTTGCGAGCGAGTTTGCGGGTCGTACACCACAATCGACCAGAAGTCCTTGGCAGGGACGTCGGCTGGAATATTCAGTTTGTAGTTCTCGGCGCCATCGAGGTAGTCACCGTTCGCATCGACAGCGTTCAACGCGTACTGCGAGCCGGCTCCGATCATCTTGTTGACCATCGCCGGGGTGTTCACGGTTCCCATGTAGAAGCAGAGGGTTCGGGCGTCGAGGTAGCGGCCGCCTTGACCGTTGTCCTTCAACCACTCGTGGCTGCCGCCGACGAATGCGGCAAACCAACCGCTGTCCTCGTAGAGGAACGCTTCCTTCGGTGCACGGAAGAAGAGCGCCCGCGCCGTGGCGTTGCCGACTGCCACTGCCTGCGTCAGCAGATCCTTCGTCCGCCGGTCCGGCTCGAATGTCTTGCCCTTTTGGATCCCGATCGAGGCAATCAGTCCGCGCAGCTCCGGATCGATGAGCGACAGGGGCTCGCGTTGGATGACATGGTCGAGCTCCTCGTAGAAATGGAAGTTGTTGACGTGAATCGTGTTGAACACAACTTCGGATCCACTGATGAACGTCATCTCAGGCGGAGACTTCGCATCCTTCAGCGGGTAGATCCTCAGGCCGTCCTCGAACATGGCATTGGCCGCATCGGGCTTGCCGTCCACGAGGAATCCACGAAGTATCAGCCAGTTCACGTACGTCGGCGACTTGGCGACGATGTATGTCTCACCGCCAACCTCGGCGAACTCACCGCCGACCGCAGGATCGAGATCCCCTTCGTAATCCGGCGGCAGGATCAGGCACTTCCCACCCTGCCCTCTGTCGAGGCCGGGGGCTCCCATGTCGACCACGAACCGTTGCCACGCGTCATCTACGGTGCCCGGCCCACACTTAGGAGGAATCTCGACGACAGTCGGACCATCCCGATCCAGCTCGAGCATCGCAATGGCGTAGACGGTGTCCGTGTTCCCGGTGAGGAAGAGCGGGTTGGAGTCCATCAACTTGTCGAAGATGACGACGTCGCTGCACCGCGTCGCACCAATGTCGGCACAGCCCACGCGAATCGCCTCGATGGACGTGGCTGGAATCCCGCTCAGGAAAGCCTCCACGCCACGCATGAAGATCAGATTGTCGTAGAGCACCTGCACGGTTGCCTCATCTGGCATGCCGTCGAAGAAGTCCAACCTGCCGATGGGAGTTTCGACTGAGTCTGGGGTCAGGATTTCAGGTGGAATGTAGGTGTTGAAGTTCGGGGTGGGTTTCGCTTCCGTCTGCATCTATCCACGGTCCCTTTCGTCTGGGTAGAACTCTCCTGCCTCAGAATCCATTCTTGCAGAGGCGGGCACCTCTGGGCCGGGTTTGTACCGTTCGGTGCGGCTTGTGTCGAAGCATTTCTGTCCGATAGCGGACAGCGGTTGGAACAGCTGGGCCCTTTCAATGCGGGACCGTGTTGCGGTAGGTTGGTCTTCGATAGGGCCGGAGTGAAAGGACGGCGAATGGAGTTCTCCGATGGTTTGTGGGATCGCTTTGTGACGTTCGGTTTCGTCGTCCCTCAATCCCACGCTCAGGATGGTCGAGTGACGACGAAGACGGATCGGCCATGACTTCTTCTCAGGCAGCAAGCCGGGTTCGTTCTGTTGAGTCCGCCGCCATTGCTGGTCTAGCGTTCGCAGCGTTGTCGTCTGCCTCTCGTGTCTTGCTGAATTCGCCCCCGGAATTGACAGCACCGGATTCGGAGATTGTCGATTGGTACTCAGATCCGGGGAATCGGGCTTCTCTGATTCTTGGTCTCACACTGGCGGTCTTCGCTGCGGTCTCGTTCTTGTGGTTCATCGCGGTGATCCGACGGCGGGTGGGAGAGCGTGAAGACAAATTCTTCGCAACGGTGTTTTTGGGGAGCGGGATTCTCATCGCTGGGCTGATGCTGGTTGGTAGCGGCTCGCTCGCGAGTATTGCGGTTACGGTCGATCTGTTGGATGGAAGAGTGCCCGACGTCGACGTGTTGAGTGCCGTGACTGGGCTCGGGAGGACCCTGCTTGTCCTCGTGTTGGTGCGTGTGCAGGCGGTGTTCATCGTGAGCGCATCGACTCTCGCCCTGCGGACGAGCGCGTTCAGTCGGTGGCTGTCTTACCTCGGCTACGCCATTGCGCTGTGGATGTTCTTCATGCCGTTGCTGATCGAGCCACTCAGATTGGGGTTCCCCATCTGGGTGGCGATTCTGAGCGTTGCGTTGCTCGCCCGCAGAGACGACCTTATTCCGGATCGACACGGGTGATGGACGGTGATGGGGATCGTCCGGCTGCGTCCGTGTGCTCTGGGAGGCTGTGTGACTGCCGCGAGACTCGTCTCATGGCGCACCACTGGCCCGACACTGAATCAAAGCGGCAATGGGCGGCTGGGGAGGACCCGCGTATCGGCGCCGGTCGCGTTCCTCCTGTGGACTCGGTCTAGCGATGGGATCTGGCACTAGCTGACCGAGCCGTTCGGCTACATTGCGCAGGGGATCGGCGCCGCCACTCGAGGGCGGGATGCCGATCAGGCAGCCGGAGGCGTCACCACATGAGTGAGCATGAGCAAAGGATTCCTATGAGTGTTCAAACCGACGGTCGGGCGATCAGGGCCTTGGTGCCCCGGAGTAGTCACGGTGAATGGTTGGCAACTTCCGAGGTGCGCGATCCAGTGTCGATCGTCACGAGCCAAAACGCGTCGCGGCTCCAGTTCCTCGTTCCGATCCGACACTGGCGTATGTCGCAGTCGCCGTTTACGTTCTACCGGGGCGCAGCGAAGCTGATGGCGTTCGATCTCGCCTCGACGCCGGACTCGGGTCTGTACGCTCAGATTTGCGGTGACGCTCACCTGTCCAACTTCGGTGTCTATGGATCACCCGAGCGTGATCTCGTGTTCGATTTGAACGATTTCGATGAGACGCTTGCGGGTCCGTGGGAGTGGGATGTGAAACGTCTCGCAGCGAGTTTCGTCATAGCGGCTCGCCACAAGGGCCTTGGTGATGATCTTGGAGCCGACCTTGCTCAGCGAAGCGCCGAGGTGTATCGCACGACCATGAGGGAATTCGCTTCTGCCGGATATCTGGATGCCTGGTACGCCCACGTCACGACCGATGACATATATGCGGCATTCAAATCCCAGGTTTCCAAAACGGAGAGGAAGCAGTCGAAGAAGTTTGTTCGGAAGGCCCGGGGTAAGGACAGTCTTCGTGCCTTCTCCAAGCTTGCAGAGTTGGTCGATGGCGAATATCGAATCGCTGCCCAACCGCCGCTAATCATCCCGTTGCGGGACATCCCCGAGAACGCTGGTGTCGATGCTGAGGGCTTTGTTCGTGAGTCCTTCCGTCAGTACTTCGACTCCGTGTCCGATCACCTCGAGCCGCTCCTGGCACGGTTCACGTTCAAGGACCTTGCGGTGAAGGTTGTTGGTGTTGGGAGTGTCGGCACCCGATGTGCAATCGTGCTGCTAGAGGGTCGCGATGCCGAGGATCCACTGTTCCTTCAGATCAAGGAAGCGGGTCGATCGGTGCTTGAGGATCACCTCCCACCGAGCCCGTATGCCCATGCCGGTCAGCGGGTCGTTGTGGGACAGCGGATCATGCAAGCATCGAGTGACAGCTTCCTCGGCTGGACCAGAGACGAACGAGTCAATGTGGACTACTACTGGCGCCAACTAAAGGACATGAAGAGTTCCTTCGAGGTGGACACAGCATCGGTCGACGCCATGGGTAGGTTCGCTCAACTGTGCGGTTGGACACTGGCCCGGGCACATGCGCGTTCTGGTGATGCCGGAGCAATTGGCGGGTACCTCGGCGGTGGGTCTGCCTTCGATGATGCCATTGGCCGATTCAGCGTTGCGTATGCGGACCAGAACGACCTGGACTATGCGCGGTTCCGCGCGGCTATTGAGTCGGGGGAGATTCCGGCCCATGAATGACGCAACCCTCGGTAGATCAGCGAGCTCCATTCGGAGTTCGGCACTTGACGTTGGCCGAGAGCCGGGTCCCTTGCTGTATGGCGTCGCGGCGAGTCCGGACACTCGGACGTTCGCGGTACAGATACGGCGCATGGCGTCAGATGGTGTTGCGGCAACAGGTCAGCTGACCTATGAGTGACAGGATGGTCGACGCACTTGGCGATGCGGCATTCGTGGTCGTGGCGGTCCTCGGTGCGATCATCGCGAATTGGCTGGTTCGTCGCGCTATCGGTGGCTCCCTCGGTCGAGTCATCGACAGAGCACAGGCGAGTGTTGCCCGCAAGGTCGATGCCGCGGTAGAACTGTCCCAGGGTGCGGATCGGCCTGAGATTGAAGAGATGCACCGTTTGGAGGCGAACGAACTACGTGCGTCAGGGGAGCGTCGAGTTCAACGGCTGCAAACGTTGAGCCGTCTGAGTCAGAGTTTGGCTACGACAGCCATTGTGGTGGCAGCGATAATTCTCGTGTTGTCCCAGTTCGATATCGATTTTGGCCCGTTCCTGGCGGGTGCCGGGATCTTGGGGATAGCGATCGGGTTCGGCGCCCAGAACCTCGTCCGGGACTACCTGAACGGTGCGCTCATTCTTATTGAGAACCAATTCGACGTCAACGACATCATTGTGATCGGCGAAATCATCGGCAGGGTTGAGGCGATAACCCTCCGCACCACGAAGATTCGAGACAGGGAAGGTGTCGAATGGACAATACCGAACGGGGATATCCGAACCGTTGCGAATAGGTCCCAGACGTGGGCCAAGATTGTCCTTGATGTCCCGGTCGCCTACGCGACCGACATCGGCCGCTCGATCAGCGTCATCGCTGAAGCCTTGGAGCCCTTCTGGCTATCGCCTCCAGATGACATCATCTTGCTTGAGGCCCCACAGGTTCTCGGCGTGCAGGAACTTGGTGAAAACGGGGTCGTGATCCGGGTATCAATAGCCGCACATCCCGACTCGCTGTGGACGGGAGCTCGCCACGCCCGAAGGCTGATCAAGGATGCATTCGACGCGGAGGGCATCACGATACCCTTCCCTCAACGCCGCGTATGGTTTGAGGCACAGCCACCATCAATAGGGCCCGCATTGGATGAATAGGTAGCGTTGAGGGATCCTCATTGGTCGCGGATACGTCGCTGTTCGGCCACATGCCATTGACTTCACACATGTCCGGAGGGGTTCGCGTGCCTAACGATCAAACGGTTCGTGCCGATGCGCAGCATTGGTTCGCGAACGGGATCAGAAATGTGTACTCCACCTAGCGGTGGAGGGGCGTTACCGACCAGATGAAGAAGCGGCGCTCACTCCTGATCGTCCCACCAAGCGAACGCGACGACGGTCAGGGTCGGGAGAGTTCGCCCTAGGCTGGGTCCGTAGACGAATCAACGTCAAAAGGAGTCGGAGGGTCGTGGGAACAAAGGTATCGGTGGCGAATTATGTGCGTGCTGAGTCGGATTCGCAGCTGCGCGGCTACGCCGAGCGCTATGGCTGCTTCGGCACAATGGTCCATTCCCGGGCGCCGTATGACGTGACAAAGCAGGTCACCGTTAGAGGGCAGAGGGAACGCTCTACTCATTTGGTGTCTATGACTTGACATCACCCGTGACATTCACGCTGCCAGAGCCTGCGGGCAGGTATCAGTCCTTGATGAGTGTGAGCCAGGACCACTCAATCGACGCGTTCTACGGCCCTGGCAGTTATTCGTTGTCGTCCGAGAGTGTGGGCACCAGGTATGCCACCGCAGCAATCAGGACATTCATGGACCCCAGCGACAAGAGCGACCTCGCTGAGGCCCACATTCTCCAGGACAAGATCAAGGTCGACCAGCAGAACACAGGTTCCCTCGACCTACCAACTTGGGACGACACCCAGGTTGCCGACGTTCGCAACCGGATCGCTGAGGTAGGAGCCTTGGCCGCGGACTCGTCGAAGATGTTCGGACGAAAAGACCAACTTGACCCGGTCTACTGGACACTCGGTGCAGCCATGGGCTGGGGCGGCCTGCCAGCTGAAGCGGCCCTGTATGGCATCACTTTCCCCAGCGACAACGACGGCACAACCCCCTACACGCTCACGGTAGGCGATGTTCCGGTCGATGCCTTCTGGTCAGTGACCCTTTACGACGCCGAAGGGTGGATACCGGTCAACGACTACGACTCCTACTCATACAACAGCGTCACGGCCCACAAGAACGATCACGGAAGCGTCGTAATCCACTTCGGCGGAGACCCAACCCAACCCAACTTCATACCCATCGTCGATGGCTGGAACTACCTCTTCCGTGCCTACCGCCCCAGGCCAGCCCTCCTCGACGGTACTTGGGAGTACCCGGAACCCGTCCCGAGCAAATAGCTAGACATATCGGCGCACATTGATGGGCGCCACCTTGCGGATAGGACGTCCGTCGCATGCGCAGATAGCCTGAGAACGAACAAACCCCTATCTGGAGGAACACATGTCGTTTTGGGATCAGTTGTTAGAGGAACTTCGCTCGGTTGGCGAGCTACTAGCGGAATGGGTCGTGCTGATAGCGATCGCCCTGCTCGTTCTGATCGTTGGCCGGTGGATTCTGCGCTGGGTCAGACGGATCGTCGAGCGTGTTGTGGGTGCCCAATCCCTCGACGGCGTGTGGGACCGCTCTGGTGTCACGAGAGCGTTGCAGTCGTCGGACCAGACCGCTGCATCCATCTCTGGGACGATCGTGTACGCATATCTGATGATCGGGCTGTGGCTCGTCGTTGTGAGAATCCTGCGGTTGGACACAATCGAGGACCTGCTTGAGCGCCTTCTGGCTTGGGTTCCGCTCCTGTTGGTGGCTGCCATCATTGTCATCATCGCTGCAGCAGTGGCCAACTGGACTGCGGATCTCGTACGCCCATTTGCTGCGGACAAGGGAGTGCCCTGGCTCACATGGTTGATCCAGATCGCCGTGATCGTGTTCGGCCTGTTGTTCGCATTCGACCTGCTTGAAGTGAACTTCGCTGAGGATGTCGTCAAGATCGTCGTTGCTAGCGCCACCGTTGCGTTGGCGATAGCGTTCGGAGTCGGTGGAATCGACGCTGCCAAGCAATGGTGGGCGAAGTACGGCACACCGGGAGTAGCAGCACGAGAAGCCGACCGCTCCGGTCACGACAGCGAGTAGCCCACACAAACGAACCTAGGCATCGGCGACCGAGCGAGAGACTCGGTCGCCGTCGCCTTGGGCCTACCGCGCAGTGCAGCGCACATGTGCCTTCAGTTGCCGTCCCGGTATCGGGTATACGCCGTGTGCGTCGGCTGTGTGTGGCACGGCATGACGGACACGAACCGGGAAAGCGGCGGCTACCGGTCAGCCGGGCGTTGGCGGCGGCTGCGGAGGACGGCGACGTTCAACTCTGGCGCCGAAACCACGATGAATGCAAGCCAATAGGCCCAGGTCAGTAGAAGGACCGCGAGCGCTAGGTCTCCGTATCGGGCGCCTAGGCTGACCGACTTCGGGGCGAAGTAGAAGATCGTTGCGGCCTTCATGGCGATGACCCCTAGCCCGACGAGCATTGCTCCCGGCAGATGGCTCCTCCACGAGTCTGCCTCCTCTGAACACGGCAGAACATGCGAAATCGCCAACCAGGAAATGGTGACCACCACCATCTCGGCGAGCAACTCGGCAGCGGCCAGGGAACTCGGCCAATTCCGGACTTGGCTTCGACTCCCAGCCAGGATCAGCCCAACTACTGAAACGGCAATGACTAGGAGGGGCACGGCCCATCTCCTTGACACACGTGGGAGGCCCACGTTCCACACCAGTGCGTGGATTCGCCTCGTCAGCCTTCCCACGGAGTCTGCAGCCCAGAGAGCAGCGAAGAGCATGACGAGGATGCTGGTGATCTTGTATCCGTCAATCGTATCCGACGTGTCCCTCACAGCATCGGCCAGGACCCCTGCCAAACCCACCGTTTGAGCAACCTCGCCCGGATCGGCAGCGGCTGTGTTTGCATATGCCCCGGTGACGGTCACAACAAGCGCCAGGAGAGGAATCACGAACACAACTAGCTTGGCTGCTAGTGAACCGGCAAGAACGGGTATCGGGATCCTCTTGTTGTTCTCCATTCCGAAGAACGTGGCGTCTACCAACCGAGAAGAACCACGCCTGGACTCGAACGAAGACGCGGCAGAACCCAACCGTGCCTCGGCATGACGTCGCAGCCGCTGCGAGCGGCGAAGCCCAATATCCGTGAAGTCCTCGGCGTCGGCGACCATGTCCTCGGACTCGTGAGCACCAGTGCTCTCTTTGTCGTTGTCCATGCGGTGATGCTACATGGGTCGACACAAGCCCACTTCTGAAGGCTGATGGGATGAAGATCGTCGGACCGTTTCTGGAGTAGGCAGTGAGCCCATCATGGGGACGCACTCACGAGAACGGAGAATCGAGCCAGACTCCCTGCGATTACAGTCGGTCCACTGTCGACAGACTTCCGACGCCGCTTCCTGCGCCTTGGAACCTGTGTCACAGTCAGCCCTCTTTCGAGCGATTCAGGTTCCAAATTCCGGACGACCTTCCCCCGCTGGGTGGGTGCGTTTCGGCAAAGTCTCAAAGTCAGCGCGTCGAACGGGAGAGGATCTTCCTTCGAGGTCGACTGCTCGGAACCGAGTCGACAGGAACTGTCGTGTGTGAGATAGCTGCCAGCGACGTTGAGTCCTGACCCGCAAGGGCAGCGTTCGTTTCGCCCGATCTTGGCGCGGTCCGCCGAGTAACGCGTAGCGATCTTTGACGAAAACTCTGCCCTTAGCTCCCGAGCCTCGAGTTCACCCTCCCAACGTCGCAGTCGTTCACTCCTTTCGTTCATCCGTGCCTCGTCGGTATCGACCTTGTGCTCTCGGGCTTCGATCCTGGCCTCTCGATTCTCGAGATCCTTGGCCGCTCGCTGAGCGAACGCCGGCCACTCACCAGCAGTGTGCTCACCAAACACGCTGATGAGCTCTCCGTCGATGAGCATCGCCACGGCTCGACCCATCGAGATCCCGGCAGCGTCGCAGTACCGCTTCCACGTCGACCACTTCGCTGCGGTCGCTGGCACCCGCAGCGTCCGAAGCGCCTCATCGTCACAGAGTCCCGCGAGAAGCTTGCGGTCGATCCTCGCCAAGATGCCCCTGTCCTTATCCATCAGCACCTCCTGTGATGTGCACATGTGCACATCGGGCAACTTGTTGCACGTGCGTGTGTGATTTGGGGGTGTCTGTGCGCAATCGCGACGCGATGGCCGGTATTGGAGTCGTTCTTGAGATGGTGGCTGTCGTGCGTCGTGGTCATGCGGCTCAGATCCTGTTCTGGGGTTTCTTGATCGTGGGACTGCATTGGCCTGCTGGCGTCTGCTGGGTGCGGAGAATCGTCCTGTGGCAGGGTCCTGAGCGATCCAGAAAAGGCCTGGACTGCCTGGTTGACCGCCGAGCGGCCCACTGGATGAACGAGGCCGCCTTCGACAACGGAATCTCCACTGAGGCCAACAAGCGTTTCGTACTCCATGACCGTGAAATAGACACCCCAACCCTCTCATCAGAGTGTCAGCAACCCTCTCATCAGAGTGCTATCAGAATGTCAAGGCCCTCCAGACTCGCCGCCACCGGCCAGAATCCAGCCTCCACGAGCATCCGATCGCGACACGGGGATCCCTTGTGCATCACCGGTTTCCGGCGGTCTGACATTCTGGTGACACTCTGATAACACTCTGATGAGAGGGTTGTATCCGACGATCGTCCCATGAATGGGTGCAACTCAACCACATGTCGGCGACACCGGGGCGGCGCCTGATGGCCGGGTGGATCCGCAGAGCTCACTCGGGCCGCTACCAGGCGCGGTACCGCACGCCGGGGGGACGGACCAGTTCAAAGACGTTCGATCGGCGCAAGGACGCCGAGAAGTGGATGCGTCGCGAACTTGCCCTGATCGACCGCGGCGACTGGATCGACCCCGACGCCGGCACCATGACCGTTGAGGAATGGAGCGACCGGTGGATGGCGACCCGGCTCCACATCCGCGACTCGACCCGTGAACGAGACGAAACGTACCTCCGCTCCCTCATCGTTCCCCACTTCGGCACTCGGCGGCTCCGCGACGTCACCCGTCACGATATTCAGGACTGGGTCGCAGATCTCTCCGAGGAAGGCTATGCGCCCGCAACCATCCAGTTGGCCTACGGGTTGGTGTCGATGGCGTTCAACGCCGCCGCGGACGATGCCTTTATCCAACGCACGCCCTGTACGGATGTGAACCTCCCCAAACGCATCGAAACCGAGAAGCGGTTCCTGAGCGCGGAGGAACTCCACGACCTTGCCGACACGATCGATCCCCGCCACCGCACCCTCGTCCTGACCGCCGGCTACACCGGGGCACGGTTCGGGGAACTCGCCGCCCTCCAACCCCGAGACCTCGATCTGGCCCGGCGCCGGGTCACGATTACCCGCTCACTCACCGAAGTCCGCGGCGCCATCACCGAAACCGAACCCAAGACAGCCGCATCGAAACGTACGATCACCCTCCCCCAGGCTGTCGCCGACGACCTCGCCGCCCACCTCGACCAACACGCCACCGGACGCACTGACCGGGTCTTCACCGCACCCCAAGGAGGACCGCTGCGACGCCGTAGCTTCCGGAAACGATTCTGGCTTCCCGCCGTGGCATCATCTGTCGGTCAACCCATGCGGTTTCATGACCTGCGCCACACCCACGCTGCTCTGCTGATTGCCGCGAATACGCATCCGAAGCTGCTGCAGTCGAGGCTAGGACACACGTCGATCAAGACCACCCTCGACATCTACGGGCACCTCTACGAGCCCCTCGACGAGGTCGCCGCCGACCGCCTCGAACAGCTCATCGCCGACGCGATCGCGCACAGAACGCGCGCGGAACGGGGATTGGATCTGTAGAGCGAGGACGCTGAAATGGCGAACAGCCCTTGCTACACAAGGGCTACCGAACGGTGGAGGTGACGGGATTTGAACCCGTGGCCCCTACGTTGCGAATGCAGCGCCCCATACCTGTGACCGGGCCATATGTGCTCTGACCGGGGGTTTTGTGCTCAACGCCTCTCATCATTTCGCATGGTTTCGCAGTGTTTCGCGCGCGGAGCGCGCACAGTCGTGCCGTTGAATGCGATCAACGTGGCCGGTAGGCGTCTCTGCGATGTTGCACTCGGTGGATCAGAACGATCTGGTCATCTTCGAAGATCTCGTAGATGATGCGGTAGTCGCCACGCCGCGCCGACCGGAGACCCTCGAGTTCTCCGACGAGCGGCTTGCCGAGTCGGTTCGGGTTGTCCGAAATCGGGCCGAAGATGGATTCCAGTGCAGCGTGCCGTACCTTCTCGGGAAGTTTGTTGAGATGGCGGAGACCCTCAGCCGTGATCTCAATCTCGTACACCCAGCAACCTCAGACGTGATCCTTGAGACGGACCCGCTTGCCTTGCTCAGCGTCCCTGCGCGAACGCCGAAGTGACTCCATCAGATCGTCGTCCTTGAGGATGTCGAGGGTTTCTTCGAGAGACTCGAGGTCGTCGGGGCTCAGCAAGACGAACGAAGGTCGACCATTGCGAGTGACCAAGATACGGTCGTGCTGGCGCTCAACCCGATCGGCCAGTTCCGATAGGTGGGCCTTGACTTCAGAGAATGGAAGTGTGTCGCTCACGTCGGCATGATACACGCACGCGTGCAACAGGTCAATATTTTGACCTGAATGAGTCGTCTCACGCCCGCAGAAACTGCGGGCGCGCGTACCACATTCTGGGCGAGGCGTAGAGCTGCTTATCCCGAAGCGTCCCGATGTGCGGGGCAGCGTCAGTCACATTGTCGACCGTAGGTTGGTCTCGCAGGTGGTTCAGGATCCGCTGCAGACCACCTGCGTCAGCGCATTCTACGATCAGCTCGCACACACACGAAGAGGCCGCACTCGGCACCCGCTGCTACTGGCCGGCGATCAGCGCTTCGATGCCGTCGTACACGGCGTCGCTGTAGTTGTGGCCACCACCTACAGCCTCATGCATGACGTCGATCCCCGCCGAATTCATACGCATCTTCATGAGCAAGCCGTTGTCCATAAAATCGATCCATTCATCCTCGAACGCTTCGAGGACCGCTAGATCATCCAGGAGCGTGCCGGTGGTGTCGCGGACCCAGATCCACGAATCCGTCGCTGGCAGGTTGTCGACGTCTCTCCCGTGACGGAAGTCGGATGTCCACAGATACACGGCGAGGTCATTGGGGACGTCCCAACGCTCCGGGTTGACGAAACGGTCGGTGGTGTCCGCCGCTGGCGACTCGGAATCGGCGAACGACTCATCCCATCCCTCCTCGTAGAAGAGGAACTGGCTGTCGCCCATGACCACGCCTACTGGCTGATACGCCAGTGCCGTCTGGCAGAGATCATTGCGCACGACTCCGAGGCCGATCCATCCGGTCGGATGTATCCCAGCCGAGAATCCGACCACGGTGGTGTTCGCTGGATCGGCGTCGAAGTCGACGGCGATCTCCTGCGCCTTGCCCACCGCGCACGCCGCGCGATCGAACAGTTTGCCGTCGATGTACGTTTCACGGGTCAGCGTCGGCGGGACCGCCTTCAACCACCGCGGTGCCACTGCGACCGCGCCTCGGTCAGCGATCTGCTGCGCTGTGCCATTGGCCGGCGCTGTCCCCATGCCGTGATAGACGACGACGAGCGGCCACGGTCCTTCCGCGTCCGGGTAGTACACCTCCATTGTCCACTCTCCATCCTCGTCAGAGTGGTACACGACATCGGTCTCATGCAGGACCTCAAACGACCCACTCGCTCCAGCAGGAGCCTGCTTGGTAGTGGTTGTCGTCGCTGGTGTCGCGACAATGGACTCGGGGGCGCCAGCAACAGTGGTCGTCCCGCCCGCGTCACCGGGCGGGGTGGAGGTCGACGCCTCTCCGCCTGATTCTGTTTGAACGGTCCCGCAGCTTGCTGTCAGCACTGCTATCGCTGCGAGCAGGGCAGCTACATGTCTCATGCTGTCTCCTCCGGATACTCGATTCATCTCAGCGTCCGTCCACGACCTCAAGAGATTCCAAAGAAGGTGCTGAAACGGGCTCAGACGCCGGTCTCTACACTTGGGGTTCGATGCGCTATTCGGTGTTAGGTCCAATACAGGTTGTGGACGATGGAGAAGGCATGCGCCTTGGCGGTCCTCGACAAGCGGCCGTGCTCGCACTGCTGGTGCTGGATGCTGGAAAGGTGGTGTCGACCGACCGGATCGTCACAGAAATCTGGGGGGATCAGCCGCCCGACGGTGCTCGTGACTCGCTCTACACGTATGTTTCGAACCTGCGGGGGATACTCGGGAGGGAGCGCATTGTGCGCAAGGGCTCGGGTTACCGGTTGGACCTCACTGACCGTGACGAGATTGACGCAGTGGTGTTCGAACGGTCAGCTGGGCGCGCCGGGCGTCTGTTGGGATCCGACCCGACCGCCGCCGGCCGCCTTTTGGGTATGGCCATCGACTTGTGGCGAGGTAGGCCGTATGAGGGTTTGGAGGATCTTGTCTCGGTGGCTCCGGAGGCGTCTCGGCTCGAGGAGTTGCGACTCACGGCAGATGAGGACCGCATCGAGGCCGAGTTACTCGCAGGGAGCACTCCGACGGTCGGAGACGTTGAGCTCTTGTGCGAGAAGCACCCCTATCGGGAGCGGCTCTGGGGGCTACTTGCCCGTAGCCTGTACCGCGACCACCGGCAGGCCGAGGCGCTTCGCACATTCACGAGGCTCCGCCTGGTCCTTGGTGAGGAGCTGGGCATCGAACCTTCCTCGGCGCTCGTCCGCCTCGAGGAGCAGATCTTGTTGCACGATCCGGCCCTCGAACCGGAGGCCGCCCCATCCCCAACCAACCTGCCGAAACCAGTCAGCAGCTTCCTTGGCAGGGTTGATGACCTGATCCTGCTCAATAAAGCGATCCACAAACACCGACTGGTCACCGTTGTCGGACCCGGGGGTGTCGGTAAGACTCGGCTTGCGATCGAGGCGGCCTGGAATGCACTCGGCAGTTTTCCGGACGGCGTCTGGTTTGTCGACCTGGCCCAGGTGTCGGGGCCAGGTGCGGTGCCGCAGGCGGTTGCCGCCGCCGTGGAGGCCGCCGAGCGTCCCGGCCTCGATCTCGTGGACGCAATCGCGAAGTATCTGCGCCCGCGCACGGCTCTCCTGGTCCTCGACAACTGCGAGCACGTGGTCGATGCAGCGGCCAGCGTGGCCACGATGATCCTGGAGAACGCACCCGACGTGAAGATCCTCGCCACCAGTCGCCGCGCAATCGAGCGAGAGGGCGAAACCCGCTTCCCGATTGAAGGCTTGAGTATCGGACTCGTCAACGAAGCCATCGACGACGCTGAGCGCCTGTTCGAAGAGCGTGCCGCATCTGCGCATCGTGGCTTCACCCTCGATGAGACAAATCGACCACCGATCTCTTCAATTTGTCGACATCTCGACGGGATGCCGCTGGCGATCGAACTGGCAGCCGTTCGCACCGACGTGCTCTCGCCTCTTGAGATCGACCGTCTCCTGGCCGACCGCTTTGCGCTTCTTGCCGATGACCGGCGGCAACGCAGCACCCATCAAACGCTGCTTAGCTCTCTCGACTGGAGCTACGACATGCTGCCTTCCGATGATCAAGCGGCTTTCGACACTCTCGGGGTGTTTGAAGGGCCGTTCTCGGCGGCTGCGGCCGCGACCGTGCTCGGGGTGACGTCCGAGATCGAGACGGCCGACCGGCTCAGCTCACTGATCGGGGCATCGCTCTTGCAGATCGCACCCTCGGACGCCGAGCCCACTCTCTATCGGCTGCTGGAGACCGTTCGGATGTACGCCCGAGAGCACATGAACGAGGGCGGGCGATGGGAGACCGTTGTCGCAGCTCACGACAACCACTATCACGACCAGTGTCGCGGATACCGAGGTTCGTTCTTCGGCCAGGAGCGGGTCGAAGCTCAACACCAGATCAAATTGGAATTGGCCGACCACCACGCCGCCTTCGATCGGCTGTTTGCTCGTGGCGACGCTGAGGACTGTCTCGAGATGGGTTGGCCGCTCGGACACCTCTGGCTCTTCGCCGGCCGAATCAGCGAGGGTGCACGTCGACTCGAAGCTGTCCTTGAGGCATCGGCAGGCAGCCAGATTCAAGCGCGCGCCGATTGCCTAACGGCAGCCTCATGGCTTGTCATGTTCCGCCAGGATTTCGGGCAGGCTGTTGCTTGGGTCGACGAGGCAATCGCCATCTACCGCTTGATCGACGATGCTCAGGGCCTCGCCTACGCCATGGCCCGGCGGGGCCACCTCGCCTTCGCAGTCGGAGACGGACCAACCGCCATGCAGATGCTTCAGGAGAGTCTCTCCCTCTGTCAGAAGATCGGATACAACGACGGCACCGCCTGGCCCCTGACGCTCCTCGCCCAAGCCCGAAGGTGGTCTGGGGAGGAGAGTCCCGAGATTCGAGACATGCTCGAGGATGGCCGCGAGAGATTCATCGCCATGGGCGAGACATACGGACAGGTGCACGCCGACATGCTCCTCGGATCACTGGTTGAGGAGGGCCTCGAATACCGGCTCCGTCACTGTGAGGAGATGGTGCGTCTCGGAGAAGAGCCGGGCGCCGACCGGCTCATTCGGCCGATCGCCTTCCACAACCTCGCCTACGCCGTGTGGGACGCCGGTCAGCTTGATCGAGCCGAGGGCCTCAATCGGGCAGCCGCGAGAACGGCGCTTGAAACCGGCGCCACGGTGAACAGCGGGCTCGCCTTGCTGCAGGCAGCTACGTTCGCGGGACGGCGTGGCGACGCCGCATCCGCCGCCACCCTATTCGGCGCGGGCAACGCCCACTTCATGATGCAGCAAGCGCCATTCATGAAACGATTGGCGCAGCCCGTAATCGAGGCAGCAAAACACAACCTCGGCAAAGACCGCTACCAGGAACTCTACGAACACGGTGCCAAGACCAGCGTTGAAGAGGCCACCGATTTCCTCCTTAAGAGCTAGCACCGGGGTGGTCACTGCCCTTCTCGTCGGACCATCTGCCCCCAGTTCTGAGACCCGTTATCACAGCGCATAATTGCACTGACCTCAACCCTTCCAGAGACATCAGACGCATCCGGGATCCGGCACAATCCCGGACACATCCATGACTCACTCTCGTTAGCAGATCAATTGCCGTGGCAGCGCTTGTACTTGCAACCGGAGCCGCACAGGCAGGGATCATTCCGACCGACACTCGACTTGCTTGGTAGCTCAAGCGGTCTGGTTCTGGCCCGCAGGAGACGCTCCGATGCCCTCAGCGACTGCTCTCGTTCGTCCAAACGTCGTTCCCGAACGTCAAGAGCTTCAGACCTGGCAACCAGCTGGCTGTCCATCTCCGGAGCGAACACCGCTCCAGGAGGCTCCTCCTCACTCACAAGGGCGCCGAGTTCTTGGTCGACTAGACCGGCGATACCCTCCCCCATCGTCAACCCGATCGCCTGGCAATACCGTCGCCATGTGGACCACATCGCATCCGACAACGGAACCTTGACCGTTTGAGTCGCCACGGCGTGTCCAAGTTCGGCGAAGACCCGGCGATCGATCTTCGCCAGGATTCCTCGGTCCAAGGCCATCACTTCACCTCACCGGTAAACCAGTCAACCGGCCGCAACTTGTTGCACGTGCGTGTGTGATTTGGGGGTGCCTGGGCGCAAACGCGACTCGGATGTCCGGGTCGTGGTCGTTCTCCGGATCGTGGCTGACGCGGGTGGCGATTGTGGTGCTCAGATTCTGCTCCCTGGATTCTCGATCGTGGGATTGCCGTGACATCCTGGCGTGTGACGGATACGGAGAATGGTTGTGTGTCTGGGTTCTGGCCGATCCAGACGGGGCTCGGACGGGTTGTTCGGTCCTTGAATGGACGACTGGACCACCGAGGCCGCCTTCGACGACGGAATCTCCACTGAGGCCAACGAGCGTTTCGTTCTCCATGATCGTGAAATAGACACCCCAACCCTCTCACCAGAGTGTCAGCAACCCTCTCACCAGAGTGTTATCAGAGTGTCAAGACCCTCCAACCCACCGCCACCGACCAGAATCCAACCTCCACGAACACCCGATGGAGACTCGGGACTCCCTTATGCAACAACGGTTTCCGGCGGTCTGACACTCTGATAACACTCCGGTGACACTCTGGTGAGAGGGTTGTATCCGACGATCGTCCCATGAATGGGTGCAACTCAACCACATGTCGGCGGCACCAGGGCGGCGCCTGATGGCCGGGTGGATCCGCAGAGCTCACTCGGGCCGCTACCAGGCGCGGTACCGCACGCCTGGGCGACGGACCCGTTCAAAGACGTTTGATCGGCTCAAGGACGCTGAGAAGTGGCTGCGTCGCGAACTTGCCCTCATCGACCGCGGTGACTGGATCGACCCGGACGCCGGCACCATGACCGTTGAGGAATGGACCGATCGGTGGATGGCGACCCGGCTCCACATCCGCGATTCCACCCGTGAACGAGACGAAACCTACCTCCGCTCGCTCATCGTTCCCCACTTCGGCACTCGGCGGCTCCGCGACGTCACTCGTCACGATATTCAGGACTGGGTCGCAGATCTCTCCGAGGAAGGCTATGCGCCCGCAACCATCCAGCTCGCCTACGGGTTGGTGTCGATGGCGTTCAACGCCGCCGCGGACGATGCCTTCATCCAACGCACGCCCTGTACGGACGTGAACCTCCCGAAGCGCTCCCAGGTCGAGAAGCGTTTCCTGAGCGCGGAGGACCTCCACGACCTTGCCGACACGATCGATCCCCGCCACCGCACCCTCGTCCTGACCGCCGGCTACACCGGGGCACGGTTCGGGGAACTCGCCGCCCTCCAACCCCGAGACCTTGACCTCGGACGGCGCCGGGTCACGATCACCCGCTCACTCGCCGAAGTCCGCGGTGCCATCACCGAAACCGAACCCAAAACATCGGCATCCAAACGTACGATCACCCTCCCCCAGGCCGTCGCCGACGACCTCGCCGCACACCTCGACCAGCACGCAACCGGACGCACCGACCGGGTGTTCACCGCGCCCCAAGGAGGACCGCTCCGGCGCCGTAGCTTCCGGAAACGATTCTGGCTCCCCGCCGTGGACGCATCCGTCGGCCAATCCATGCGGTTCCATGACCTGAGACATACCCACGCCGCGCTCCTGATCGCCGCGAATACGCATCCGAAGCTGCTGCAGTCGAGGCTCGGCCACACGTCGATCAAGACGACGCTCGACATCTACGGGCACCTCTACGAACCCCTCGATGAAGTCGCCGCCGACCGCCTCGAACAGCTCATCGCCGACGCGATCGCGCACAGAACGCGCGCGGAACGAGGATTGGAGCTGTAGAGCGAGGACCCTGAAATGACGAACAGCCCTTGCGACACAAGGGCTATCGAACGGTGGAGGTGACGGGATTTGAACCCGTGGCCCCTACGTTGCGAACGTAGTGCTCTGCCGGACTGAGCTACACCCCCAGGAGGCGTGAGGATACCGCCCAGGCCCGGTGACCGATTACCGTGAACTCCATGGCACTGAGTCGAACACCGACAGAGATACTGCGCGATGAGCACAACCTCATCCTGAAGGTCGCAAACCACTTCGCTGGCATGCTTGCAGCGGAGAAGGACGGGGTGCCACTCGACTACGACACGGTAGAAAAGTGCATCACATTCTTCCGACTCTTCGCCGATGCGTGTCACCACAGCAAGGAGGAGGACCTCCTCTTCCCCGGGTTGGAGGCTGAGGGTATGCCCCAGGACTCGGGGCCCATCGCCGTGATGCTCTACGAGCACGAGGCAGGACGTGTGTATGTAAAGGCCATGGCGGCGGCATACGACGACGCAAGAGTGGGCGACGATCGGGCTGGCGACCAGCTCAGGGATGCTGCCCATGGGTTCATCGCCCTCATCTCAGCCCACATCGGAAAAGAGAACAACATCCTGTTCAACATGGCCGATGGGATGATCACCGGATCGGCATGCGAGACGCTCTGCGCCGACTACGACGAGGTGTGCAGACGTCGCTTTGAGGGACAGAGCAAGGAAGACCTCGAACAGCTGGCTGCGGAGATTCTTTAGCGATCCTGCCCCGTTCTGTGGGCCACAATGTACAAATTTGTACAGCAGAACCCTGGGTTGCTGATTAGCGGCGGAGGGCGTAGGCGACGGCCTCGACTCGCGAGTGAACACCGAGCTTGGCGAGGACGTGCTGGATATGATTGCGCACCGTTGCCTGGGACAGGAACAGGCGCTCCGCAAT
>Ga0255047_10000940_pt1 | contig 22719 bp, 23 predicted proteins | sample JV7_2_1_MG_FD_183640 | JGI IMG/M metagenome (GOLD analysis project Ga0255047, IMG submission 183640) | Seawater microbial communities from Jervis Inlet, British Columbia, Canada - JV7_2_1 | ecosystem: Environmental > Aquatic > Marine > Inlet | place: Canada: British Columbia | collected 2016-10-06 | reverse complement strand
TATACCTAAGTTTTAAGTAAATCCGGCGACCTGGATATTGATGTCATCCTGGTTGATATCGAAGATGAAAAGAATACAGGATTAGAATATTTAAATAATTTTCGACAAAAGGTACCCGACGCCAAAATCATGGTATTCACGGATTGCGAAGACCATAAACAAATAATAGAAGTTCTTGAACTGGGCATCGAAGGTTTCCAGTGTAAGCAGGAAGCTGACGCGAATGAGATCGTAAATTCCATTCATACCTTACATGAAGGTGGCAAAGACCTGGCTCCCTGTGTAACCGAGGCACTGTTGTCGCAAATGAAGTCGGAACAGTTAATGACGCAGGCACACCTGAGCGTGCGTGAACAGGATGTTCTGGATTTGATTGCGGAGGGAAAAACTAATAACGATATAGCAGACAAGTTATTTATCAGTGTGCGTACGGTTAAATTCCACGTCAGTTCCATTCTTGCCAAGTTAGATGTCAAAAACCGCACCGAAGCCGCATTGTGGTTACTTTGATAGCAGCCGACCCGAATTCCTGTTGACACCGCATCCCCATCTGCGCTCGACCCGGGCAACACGACCGGCAGGTAAATTATCCAGTTCCTGTGACAGGCTTCACCCGTCTCTTGCGACATAATTGACCTATATCATATTTATCACCGCGTACTCGTAATAGGCTGCCGCTACTTTATTTACGGAAGCGCATTATGAAAAAATATTTTCTGCTGAATATATTACTGGCCCTGCTGATATCAACCGGGTCCACAGTTTACGCTGGCAAATTTGGTGTCGCGGCCTCGGTCGGAGACCAGGAGATTTCCCAGCGTAAACTTCAAAATGCGATCGACCATTACCTGCAACAACAGGGTACTAACGTCGGCGCAATTCGCGATCCCAATCGTTTTAAAGCCGTACGTGAAAAAATTCTGGATGTATTAATAGGCCAGGAATTATTAAGGCAGGCGGCGTCCAGGGATAACGTTATTGCCGATGATGATGAGGTCAACCAGGCGTTCGAGCAGTATCAGGCGCAGTTTGACAATGAAGTAGCTTTCGATATAAAACTGCAGGAGGGCGGTTACAACAAAACCACGTTTCGGGAGAATCTCAAACATCAGCTTTCTGCTCAAAAGTGGGTTGAGCAATTTGTATTACAGGCGGTCAGTGTCAGTGATGCTGAAGTACATGCTTTTTACCTGGAAAACAAACAACAGTTCACCGAACCCGAAGCAATCAGGGCACGCCATATCCTGATCAAGGTAGAACCCGGATCCAGTGACGAGGCCAGGGAAAACGCGCTCGAACTTTTACAAGGTATTAAACAGGAGATTGACGCGGGCGCCGGGTTTGAATCCCTGGCAAGAGAAAAATCTCAGGGCCCGAGCGCGGCGAACGGTGGGGATCTCGGTTACTTCGGCCGCGGCCAAATGGTGGCGCCATTTGAAAATGCCGCGTTCGAGCTGGCGCCGGGCGAAGTTTCCGGGATTGTCGAGACCCGCTTCGGGTTCCATCTTATACAGCTCGTCGACCGAAAATCCCCGACGCAAGCCGTGGAGAAAGATCATGCCGAAGAAATCCGAATATATTTATGGCAGCGAAAGTCTCAACGTGCTATCAAAGACGCCGTAACAAGACTCAAGCAAGAAACAGTGATCGAAAAAAACACCTTGTGAAGACGTGATCCACCCTGATCCTGATCACCGCGCAAGGTAATTATTCCCGATTCCCTCTCCTGAGAATTCGAATTCAGCCCTCTTTATTTCTTAAAAATAAGAAATTAAATGGTACAAATTTCCTGTTTTCCAGCCCTCTGAACACCGCGCCTCGTATTAGTTTGTTCATATCTCATTGTTTTTGTTGTATTTTTCAAAATTTTATAGTTTTTTAAAATTGATGCCGAGCAAATTGGCACAATTCCTGCCTTCTTGTTAGTGAGCATTAATTTGGCTTTCGACAGGAGGTAAGTATTCATGGGAATGGGGGAAGTTGAGAGTGCCAGGGAGATAGATATCCTGCGCGGCAGCAATCCGAATAAAGATATAGAGGTTTCTCTGGGTACTGTTCGCATTAGCGATTTACAGCCCGGTAATTTACCAGGAAAAGACACGGTTGAGTCTGTTCGGGTGGTAATCTGCGATGGTTGCGCAACAATTAGATACGGCCTGGATCGCATATTGAACAATGCTCCCGGTATAAACGTCGTCATGCACGCATCCTCTCCAGTCGAAGTGCTCAATAATGCCGCCGACCTGGAGGTCGATATCATCCAGGTTGACATCGACGATGAAAATCAGCCCTGGCTAGAATATTTAACTGAACTTCGAGAGAAATTACCACGCGCCAAAATCCTGGTATTCACCGATTGTCGTAACCAGGAACTAATCATTGGAACTGTTGAAATGGGGGTCGAAGCCCTGCTGCGTAAGACGCATACCGAGGCCGATGAAATTATTAACACCATTCGCGCAGTGCATGAAGGTAGCAGAGTCCTGGCGCCCTGTGTAACCGAGGCCCTATTGAGCCGGATTCAGTCGCGGCAACTTATGGAGCAAGCACAACTGAGTACACGCGAACGAGAAGTACTGAATTTGATCGCGACGGGAAAATCCAACAATGATATAGCTGACAATTTATCTATCAGTATCCGTACGGTTAAATTTCATGTCAGTTCAATCCTGGCCAAGTTAAAGGTCAAAAACCGTACTGAAGCCGCGTTGTGGTTAATCTGACACTAGCGGATTCAAAAACCATTTTAGCGCTCACGGCAACCCGCTGTTCTATCTGATACCAGGGCCAGTGTCCGGAATTATTGAAAATAACTTTGATTTTAAGAGTGCGTGTGCCGCCCTGGATTCAATGCTCGAAACAATTACCCTGGTGCATTTATTTTCCACGATTTAATACCGCTTGATCGTGCTTTCATGCGCCGTCCATAAGCGTGACAAAGCGCCAATTCAGTACTTAAGTACAAGATTACAGTACTTAAGGGCAGCATCGGTTTCAGGCCAGCTAGGATATAATTTATGCCATCCAGTTTGCGCTTAAGCAGCTCTAAGGATGAACCTCTAAGGATGAACAGGTAAATGACGTGGGAATTTCAATTCAAACTGAAATAGAGAAATCCATACCCTTTTTGACACAGGGAGCTGTCGACTGGGAGCATGATCCTCTCTCCTCTGCGTTAATCGATCAGGGGAAAATCAAACGCTCCGAACTGCACCAGTTGCAGGAAGTCTCACGCTCGCGCAGCGATGCACTCGGGGTCGCACTGGTTAGATACGGCATCCTATCCGAAGGCGACCTGGCGGCCATCCTGTCTGAATTAACCGCCCTGCCAGTACTGGAGGCGAACGCCTACTCCGTGATCGAGTCGGCACCCGAGCACCTGCCGTTGCGTTTCCTCAAAAGTTCCCTGGCTATTCCTGTCGAGTGGGATGATGAGACCATGATTCTGGCGATGGCCGAACCACGGGATCTAGACACCATCCATTCGATATCGGCAACCGTCAAGCTGAAGATCGAACCCAGGATAGGCCTGTGCTCACACATACAGAATTGCATCGATCGACTCATCAGCCTGGATCAACAACCGGTCGAAGAAATCAGCGCCGACACCGATGAAGATATGCTCCCGGGTGATGAGACATTCGACGATGTATCGCATCTGAGGGAACTGGCCAGCGAAGCCCCGACGATACAAACGGTCAACCGGATTTTGCAGGAAGCGGTTCGTATCAAGGCCTCGGACATTCACTTTGAACCCGGTAGCGAAGGTCTGCGTGTGCGCTATCGCGTTGACGGGGCGCTGCGTTTCGCCGAAACCCTGCCCCTGAATTCTGCGGCGGCAATCAATTCACGTATCAAAATCATGGCGCGACTGGATATTGCCGAGCATCGCCTGCCCCAGGATGGACGCATCCAGCTGAAAATCAGCGGCAAGGAAATCAATATCCGGGTTTCGACCGTGCCAATCTTATACGGCGAAAGCGTGGTAATCCGTATCCTGGATAAATCAAGGGTGGCTTACGATTACGATTACCTCGGATTCGACGCCGAAACCCTGGCCAGCTTCAAGGATGTTCTATCCCGGCCGACCGGCATATTCCTGGTCACGGGACCTACCGGTTGCGGCAAAACCACCACGTTATATACCGGTTTGAACCAGATCAACTCGATAGAACGGAAAATTATCACGGTCGAAGATCCGGTCGAGTATCAGTTCGATGGTATCAATCAAATCGCGGTGCAGCCCAAGATCGGCCTGAGCTTTGCTTCCATCTTGAAAACAATTCTGCGCCAGGATCCCGATGTGATCCTGGTCGGCGAAATGCGTGATACCGAGACTGCCCATATTGCAGTGCAGGCGGCCTTGACCGGTCATTTAGTGCTATCGACCCTGCATACGATCGATGCGATTACCGGGATTACCCGTTTACTCGATATGGGGGTAGAGGATTTCCTGGTCACCTCGACCGTCAATGCCGTGTTCGCTCAGAGACTGGTACGGAAATTATGCACACATTGCAAGATGCCGACCTTCGATGATGCAAACGAGTATGTGGCAGTCGGCTGTGAACACTGCGGTCATACGGGGTATGAGGGACGCACGGTTATTTACGAAATGTTTGTCATATCGGACGAGATCAGAAGCCTGATTCTGAAAAAACCGGGGGCCACCGCAATCCGTGCGAAAGCAAAAAAACTGGGAATGACCAGCATGTACGATTGCGGCATGCGCCTGGTTGCGCAAGGGATAACCAGCCGCTCGGAAATATTACGCGTCTCGAGTGTGACTTAGCCGTGGGTAGCTATCAGTATAAAGCTTTAACCCAGGACGGCCGCGAGGTCAGCGGCTCAGTCGACTATTCCGAGGAGCAAGCGGTACTTGTTTATCTCGAGTCGCAGGGTTTCATACCGGTCGATATCGAGGAACGCAGCGATAACCACGACCTTCGGCACGATGTAACACCTGTACTACGGCGCGAACACAAAAAGTTTTCGGTGATTGACTTCACCAACGGGCTGAGCATGTTACTGCGTGCGGGATTGCCGGTCGATAAATCCCTGGCATCGCTGATTGCCGCGACTACTGACCCGGCTTCGCGACGTTTGCTCGAGCAACTGGAACGTGAAATTCGCGAGGGCCACAGCTTGTCGAGAGCGCTGCGTCGCTTCGAAAATTTATTCGGCAATCTCTATATCAGCATGGTTCTCGCGGGCGAAGTGTCCGGTAACCTGGACGCGACGATCGAACGTTTATCGACTTATCTCGAGGCCCAGAAGGAACTCAGGGAACGCGTTATCGGTGCCATGATTTACCCGATTATTTTATTGCTGGTCACAGTCCTGTCGATTGCCATCCTGATGGTTGTGGTGATGCCGAAGTTTAAACAACTGTTCGAAGACATGGGCGCGGAATTACCCGCCGTAACCCAGGTGTTTATCTCGACCAGCGAATTCATGCAGGAATATGGCCTGATCGTCGGCGTCGCGTTAATCAGTCTGGCCCCAATTACGCTTTACCTCAGGAGCAACCGGGACTTTTGCGCGCTGATGGATCGACTCATGTTCAAGTTGCCCTGGATCGGAAATCTGGCGAAGAAAATTCAAATGGCGCGTTTCGCCGAAACCCTGGCCATGATGTTGAAGTGCGGCATATCGATTCAAAAGGCACTGGAAATCAGCAAGACCGTGGTTTCCAACAGCTGGTTAAGCAACCAACTGTCAATCGCCGCGGAACGGCTAAAAGAAGGCGCCACATTTGCTTCGACCATCGGCACTCACTTCCCGACCTTAACGCAACAGATGGTAAAAATTGGCGAGGAAGCCGGTGAACTGGATAGCAGCCTGTCTAAAATTGCAGCGATTTCCCAACAGAATGTGAACCGCGACATCCACCGTGTAATCGGTATCTTCGAACCGCTGATTATCGTGTTTCTGGGTGTCATGGTAGCGGCGGTTATCGGTTCGATTATGGTGGCTGTACTTGGTATGAATGATTTGATAGCCAATTGAGAATGGCAAGAGTTAGTAACATGGTTTCGACAAAATATAAATTGAATGCAGGTTTTACGCTGATCGAACTGCTCGTGGTGCTGGTAATTCTGGGGCTGTTAGCGGGACTGGTGGGGCCCAACGTAATGAAGTACGTCGGTTCGTCAAAAATCGATGTGACCAGGGCACAACTGGAGGATTTGGCGGCCGGCCTGGATTTGTTCAAACTGGATGTTGGACGATATCCGGACAACCGCGAGGGTTTACTGGTACTGGTCAAGGCGAGCGATGAGCTGACGGGGTGGAACGGCCCCTACCTGCGCAAAAAGAAACTACCCCTGGATCCCTGGAATAATGATTACGTTTATAGAAGCCCGGGCCTGGAATATGATTTCGACCTGTTTTCGTATGGCGCGGATGGCGAGCTGGACGGCACCGGCGAAAATAACGATATCAGTGCCTGGGAATAACATGCAAGCGTATCGAAAAAATGGTTTTACGCTGCTGGAAATGCTGGTCGTGATCATGATCATTGCGTTAATGACCACCATCGTCGGTCTCAACATGCGCGGCAAACAGGGCACCAACCTGGATAGCGTCGGCAAAACCCTGGTAGCGGACCTCAGGTACGTCCGCAGCAAGGCCCTGGTTGGTAGCGCCGATAGTGCCATAACAGTAGATGTTGCAGGCCGGAAATACTTTTCTCAGGACGCGGCCATCGACCGATCGCTACCACAGGATATCTCGATCGCCATCACTGCAGATGAGCAGGATATTAGCGGCACCCTGGGCAGCATCGTTTTCTATCCGGACGGCAGCAGCAGTGGCGGCAAAATCAGGTTGATCAAAAATGGTCGCCAGCTGGAAGTCGTTACCACCTGGCTGAACGGTTACGTAAGCATGCACTGGTGACACATGAAATACGCACAGCAAGGCTTTAGCTTAATCGAGATTGTTATCGCATTTACTATCCTGGCGATGGCAACGGTAGTGGTGGTGAATGTCGTCACCCAGAGTTCGATGCGTGCAAACAAGGTCAACGAATACCTGGCCGTAATGAATACGCTCGAATCAGCCGTCGCGATCCTGCGCCACGAAATCTCCCGGCAAAAAGTTAAACCGCAATATCAGGGTAGCTATGGGGGCGGTTATGACTGGGTTGCCAAAGTATTAAACAAGGTCGGTCCGGGTACTAAAAGCAAAAAGAAATTCATCAATCTGTACAGGGTGCGGATCCAGGTATTCCATCAGCAGTCCGAACCGCGACTGGCACTGACGACCATTATTGCAGACCGGTAGCGACATGAACCTTAACCGCACTCACGGATTTACCCTGGTCGAAATGATGATCTCGCTGACGCTGTTGTCGATGATTACCATTATCGGTTACCAGGGCCTGCAGTTCAGCGTCAAGCAGTGGCAGCGCGGCAACGATAAAATGCTTTTTCAATACGATTATTTCCAGGCGGTCAGTTGGATTCGTAATAAAATAGGGGCGTCCGAAAACGTCCTGATGCCGGGCTCGAGTGACTACAGATACTTCTTTACCGGTAGCAGCGATAGCGTTGAATTCGTCGCCCGCTATAACCGGACGCGGCGCGGGGGTCTGTACGTCAATAAGATCTTCTACGATAAAAGCGATAACAGTATCCACGTAAGCTACTACCTCCATCATCCGGGAATAAGCCTGAAGGCGAAAAATGCCCTGCCCGAACAGGTGACGCTATTAACAAATGTGAAGTCGATCAGGTTTTCGTATTACGGCAGAAAACAGGGCCGACGCGCACACTGGCATGACAGCTGGGGCGATTTGAACAGCGTTCCGCGACTGGTCCGGGTCGATATCGAAAACGACACGGGTGAGCATTTTCAATCCACCATTCAAGTCCTGACCTCGAACAATGTCTGAACTCGTCAAAACCATCAGCATCAATAACAACCGCGGCATGGTGCTGCCGTCGGTTTTGTGGATAACGATGCTGACGATGGTGATCGCGACCAATTATGCCTCGGCGGTACATCTCAACACCAGGGCTGTCGATAACATTAAAACCGCGACGCTGCTCAAATATGATTCGATCTCGGGGGTTTACCTGGCGCTGGAACGGCTGTTGGCTGGCGGATCGAGCAACAACATGAAATATGCTTTCGCGGTGAATAACAACCAGGTCGAGATTGAAATCAGGCCCGAAAACATGAAAACCAGCCTCAACGAGGCTGACGCCAGAGAGTTGCGCGCAACTTTTATCGGTGCCGGGATCAACCCTGACATTGCCGAGACCCTGGCGGATCGGGTTATCGACTGGCGCGACCCGGACCACTCCGCACGGCTGAACGGAATGGAGGACAATGGATACTTCAGCAACGGTAAAAACTACGGCGCCAAGGATAAAGGCTTCGAGGACCTGGTCGAGTTATTGCTGATCGCTGATATCGACGCGACCCTGTTCAGGCGCCTGTCGGAATACTTTACGATTTACGGTAAAGGCGCCGGAAAAATATTCACCCTGACCTCGAGGGCGAGTAATCCTGCCGGGGACAAGGCGTATGTCGCCGAAGCGGTGGTCCAGCTTACCTACCAGTCGAATCATCCCTACCGGGTTCTGAAATGGCAATACAACCCGGGCTGACATGATGCTATCTAATCAATCATATTTTCGACACAGTGTCGCAATACTCGACAGGGCCTGGCACTGGTGGGTTGGTGAATTGGCTGAGACCCTTAAGCTGCTCGCTCGCATTAGAAATTCAAACATCATCGATTTCGAGGTTTTACAAAGGCATGGCCTCGCGCTAAGCAATAGCAATGGCATTAAAAATATCCGTGGCAGGCAGAACATAGCGCTTAAATTTAACGATAACGAAATCCTGTATAGAAAATTGAGATTACCTGCCGCCGCGCGCAAGGATATCGATAAGGTGGTACGTTATGAATTCGATAAATACTTCCCGATGGATGCAGATAATGCTCTTTTTTCCTGTGATGTTATCGAACCCGGCAGCGGCGCGGAATCAATCGAGGTCGAAATCAGGGCGATCGCTAAAGCCGTGGTCGAAATTCATTTAAGGACGCTACGAGAACAATATGCTATCGAGGTAAAAAATCTTTATCTCACGAACAGTAATGATGAGGTTTTGATAACCGAAGATATGTCGAAGTTAAACAGGGCCAATGACGATCAGGAGAGCGTGGTTTCGCAGCGCATGATGAATGTGATGATCGGCGGCCTGTTACTCGCACTATTGATTTATCCATTACTGAAACTGGATTGGAGGCTGGCAAAACTACAGCAGGAAGTCACCGCGCTGGAGACAGAGGCGCAGCCGATAATAGAGATCAGAGAAAAAATACTGGGTATGGAGAAGCGTTTTCAATACCTGATCGATAAGAAGAAGAAAAACCCCGATCAGGCGTACCTGTGGTCACGCGTCTCGCAATCCATCTCCGACCAGGCGATCTTGAAGCGCATGGAAATCAGCGGGCGTAAAGTCAGACTCGAGGGCAGGACCGCCTCGGTTGAGCGGATGATCAATAGCTTTGAAACGGATAGCCAGGTATCCGAGGTAAAGATTATTGGTTCGGTGAGCACCTCCGAAGACAATCAGTACGAGAACATGAAAATATCTTTGACCATCGATAACTGAAACAAATGACGATCAGGAATTACACAATACTGGCAGCCAACGGCATTTTGATGCTGGTGCTTTACATTGCATGGATATTACTGGTCATGCCGTATCTTGATCTCTGGCAAGACCGGATCAACGTCATCGAAATCTTGCACAAAAAGCACGCCTCATTGAGCCTGATGATTGCGAACCGGGAGATGTATGAACAGCAGTTTCGAACCATCACCGACAGCCACGGGTTTCAGGAAATATTCCTGAATAACAAAACCGGCGCGCTGGCCGACGTCAAACTACAGCGCATTATCAAACAGGCGGTTGGTAACAGCGGCGGCAAACTCTTGCAGTCGATCATTGCAAACAGAAAAGCCGGCAGCAATGATAATCGCTCTGCGGAGACTGCCGACAGTAAATCGGTCACTGTCAATGTACGCATGCAGGGCAGTATAAAATCGATCTATAGCGCCCTGCACCAACTGGAAAATAGCAGACCATTTATCCTGGTCAGCAATCTTGAAATTATCGATAGCCGATCGAGATACCGTACCGCGGCAACCGCTGAGGGTACCTATTACCGAGCCAGATACGATGCAACAGCCTTTATTCTATAACGTCAAAATCGGCATCCTGACGCTCCTGGTAGCGGCGCTGGCGGCTGAGCATTACATGAGCTACGACCCCCTGTTCGATGCACCAGCCAGACGCTACGAACAATCGGTGCCAAATAAAATCGGCATGATCGACCAGCATCTCAAGCGTTACAACTTTGCAAAATATCAGCATGTGATTGCCGACAACATCTTTTCAGAAAAGATCGTTGTCGAGCAACAACCGGTGCCACAAGTCAAGCTGGCTATCAAACCCTTTACCGTGCAGCTTGAAGTCAGGGGTATTGCGATCACTCCGGAGCGTAAAATGGTAATGCTCTGGGACAAGCGAAAGAAAGAAACGCAGGTGTTGCTGGAAAAAGAGGAAATTTACCGATGGACGGTGGTCAGTATCGAAAAACAAATGGTGATCCTCGAACATGAGTCGGGTAAGCGCTACGAATTCCAGGTTAACGAGGAAAACCTGATGAATTTCGACTGGAAAATTTAGCCCATGGGCATCGGCTATTTCAATAAAGGACGCCTGGTAATTTTATTCCTGCTCGGCTGCCTGCAGTTATCTTCCTGTGCAACCGAATCAATGATCGGGAATCCTGCCGCAGAGGAAAAAGTACATGCCTATAAAGTGGATAAGTCACAACAGGACACGAATAACCAGGGTTTGAATATTGTTGCCGTCGAAAATGATTCGGTAACTCTACAGAACGAGGCAGACGCATCCGCCGCTATCCAGGGAGATATTGAATTTCTGAACAACGCCACCGGCGACGTTTTCGACCTGCGGGGATTCAGGCAACTGCTGCAGGCAGAGGAGCGACCCGCAGGTATCGTACTTAACTTCGAGGATGCCGATATCAAGGAAGTAGTCTCGTTGATTATCGGCAAGATATTGAAGCAGAACTATCTGATTGATCCGGCGGTAAGAGGACAGGTAACCCTGAAAACCGAAAGGCCCTTAAACCGTAATACCGTGTTTTACATGCTCGAAAATATACTCGATTTGTACGGTGCAAGAATTGTAAAGCGCACCGGGCATTACCGCATTTTCCCCAAAGCCAATTCCGGCACCTCGATGCTCGGCTTCGGCGAAGTCGATGACCGGGCCAAGCTCGGTTATGGCTATCGCGTCGTATCGCTGCAATATGTATCTGCGGGCGAAATGGTGAAAATTCTCGAGTCGGTTACTGATAAGGAAACCATTATCCGCGCCGATGAGGCAAGAAACCTGGTTATTATCGGCGGTACTAGCGAAGACGTCCGGAATATGCTCAACGCGATCACCATGTTCGATGTTGACTGGATGAAAGGCACCAACGTGGGCCTGATCCAGATAAAATACTCCAGTGCGAATGACGTGCTCGAGGATTTACAGAAAGTGCTTGCCTCGAACCAGCTGGATGCCGAATCTGGCGGCATTATGACGCTCAATTCGATTGAGCGACTCAATTCGATAATGATCATTACCCGGCAATACAGTTACCTGAAGCGGATTGAAGAATGGATTCGAAAACTGGATGTCCCGACCCAGGGCGAGGGCAGCCGGCTTTATGTCTATCAGGTAAAAAACCTGACCGCGACCGAACTGGCCGCGGTGCTGGGCGAACTGTTTGGCACGGGCGAAGAGCAAACTGGCATTGTTGACGACGAAGACGTGACCGGGCCGGGTTCGATGCCGGTTTTGTTGACAGAACCGTATACCGATGAAGCTGTCCGCGACACCGTAATCGAAACAGATGATAATGATACGTCACCGAAACCCGCTTTGGGCATACAGATTATCGCGGCGGAAAACACCAATTCGCTGTTGATATCGGCAACGCCTGTTCAGTATGCAAAAATAGAACTCGCACTAAGCAAGCTCGATGTGCCGCCGTTGCAGGTGCTGATGGAAGTCACGATCATGGATGTAGCGCTGAAAGACGAATTCAGTTACGGCATGCAATGGTTCATCGAGCACGGGGATGGTGGCGATGGTAGCAGCGCGGCGATAATCGGTGATTCGCTCAGTTTCGCGCAGACCTTCAGCTATACGGCGGTATCGGGCGATGTGCGCGCGATACTGGGTCTACTCGCCTCCGATGGCAGGGTGAACGTGCTGTCATCGCCGTCGATACTGGTGCGCAATAATCACAAGGCTTCGATTCGCGTCGGTGACCAGCAACCGATCAGCACCGCTGTACTCAATGAGACCGGCACGATTATCGCCAGCTCGGTAACCTACCGGGATACGGGAATTTTGCTGGAGATCCAGCCCTCAATTACCACCAACGGAACCATCAACGTGGAACTGTCGCAAGAGGTTATAGACGTGGGTGATATCGACGCCGCCACCGGTCAACGGACCTTTCTGAACCGGAATCTTAACACCACGGTTTCGGTCAAAAATGGCGAGACTATTATCCTCGGTGGGCTGATTCGGAGCAACCAGGCGGTCTCCAAAAGCGGTGTACCCGGGTTACGCGATCTTCCAGGTATTGGCTTCCTGTTCGGCAAAACAGTCACTGCGGATTCGCGCACCGAGTTGCTGATGATTATGTCACCGCGGATCATTCGTAATCCGGAGGAGAATAATGAAGTGCTGAAGGAATACAAAAGCAAGTTTAGTAACCTGGAATTCTAATAAACAAACCTGGTGAGTTTTTATTTTCCCTGGGATAGGAATTTTCTGCAGCTGCAAATGGAGCGCGTAGCGAGTTTATTTACGGCAATGCTTGACTGGTCTTAATTAGTAACGAATTTTTGACTCATCCGGTGCTTCCCTGCATCTATGTTTGAATCCTTATCAGTAGCGCCAGGGATGACGCTACCGATAAGGCAGGATTTATTTTTATTGCATTTATTTTTACTGCGGACTAGATCCGAACCGGACACATAGATAACACCTTTGGTGTAAACGGGTTACCTGCCGGTTCGACTCGATTCTCGTCTTCGTCAAAGAAGCCTGGATCACCCCTAATATCCAGGGCCCACCACTCCTAATAAATATATTCCCCAGCCTGGTTACGTTAGTATTGATGCGCGGTATTGGCGCCCGATCAACAACACAAACGGAGACGATGATTTGCTCAGGGTGATTTGCTGGAAAATCGGGTCCGAATGGGCCAATCTAATGCGCGTGTTGTGGCCACGGTTCGAGAAAAAAATCTACTATTTTGCGTTTGGTGCGAATCTCGATGAAACCGTGCTTGCTTTACGCCGGATCAAGGTGTTCGAGGCCTTCGATTTCGTGATCCAGGGCGCCGCGCTACGCTTTACCACCGGAGGCTTTTACGAGCAACAAGGCTATGCCTCGGCGGACGCCGCCGACGGCGAGGTGGTCTATGGGCGGATGTACCTGATACTCGAAAGCGATGTCCGGCGCATGGACTACTATGAAGGGGTACCGTATTTGAAGGCCCATGAAAAAGTTTTCGTGAATTCCGCTGACATCCATTTTTACTACTACCGTGCCAATCAAATCATTGATGGATTGAAACCCACCCGCGAATACCTCTACTATCTGTTGAAGGCTTACGAATCAATGGAAATGGTTCCCCAGGCTTATATCGAACAGATGAAGTCGACCGAAATCCTCGAAGAGTGCCTACCCCTGACTGAAACCGGTACCTTTGTCAGTGACCTGAAGCGATGGCCCGCAATTCTGAGACCAGGTTTGCTAGCCTATGAAAGGGCGATGATGAAATTCATCGAAGTCACCTGGCACAAGTCGCTGGTTCAATGGGCGATAAAACGATAGGGATAGTAGCACTAGACAATTCCTGCACCGCGCGCGGCATTTTGAAAACCGTGTCCGTTAAACTGGGGGAGGTTCACTCTGACTCCGGTTATGGACCCCGGTTATGGAAATCGTATGATCCGGCTCGCAAGCCTTTCGGCTTTGGGGCAAAAATCTAGGGAAACTGCGGATGCTGTTCTAATTCATCACCTAACTTGACCCAGGGCAGTTTATGATCGAGATACACATGCGCTGCTGGTGTCGCAATTCCCGGTTCATCCAGAGTAGGCGCCAATAAACTTACTTGCCCAGGCCATCCTTCCTCTGCAATATAAGTCAATGAAGTACCGCAACTTGAACAAAATCCTCTTTCAGCTCCTGTCAGGGTAAAAGTTGAAATCTCTCCTTTAGTAACCTCGAAGTTCTCAGCTTTGACCCCAATCCAGGTCGTGTAGGCTGCTCCTACAGCGCGTTGGCAGGAACGGCAATGGCAGTGAGATGACCAGTCTGGCATTCCAGATATCTTGTACCGTACCGCGCCACAAAAACATCCTCCCTCATGATGCTCTTTTGAATCCGACATATTTAATCTCCTTTGATCGTGAAGTTCGTTGAACTACGAGACTATATAGTCGGTTAGATTGTCAACGTTTGTTTTGGGTCGCTTTTCGCCGCTGACTCGTCGTGCAAAAACCAGCCACCTCGCGTCCTAATTGGCAGGTGCCATATTCCAGTTGAGTGGTAACCCCTGGGCACCCATAAGAAAATGGTCCAGGCCATAGAAGAATAACAACGTTACGGCCAGCACGATAATCCAACGACGCATTGTTTTTATTGTATTTGACTTCATCTATCGCCTCCAACTGGCGATCTACCTGAGTCAGAACCCTGGTAGATCGCACCGATTCAGTTAGTCCGATTAAAGCTTGAGAGACGCATCGACTTTCGTTTTTCCACCCTGGGTGATCTCAAATTTTTGCTTCGTCTCCCCCAATTTTTCATGCCAGATTTTAAGCGTGTACTTTCCGGGCGGGATATCCGAAATGGTGAAGTTTCCACCGGCATCGGAGAGCACCGTATAAGGAGTGTCGGCCACGACCCAATATCCACCCATCCATGAATGGATGTCGCATTTTGCGCGTACCATTCCTGTTTTTCTGATCTTGCTCTTTTTCACGACCAGCTTAGAGCCCGACTGGATTTTCTTATTGACATTGAAGATCCCCTTGCTGATGGTATGGAAGTTATGTCCCACGCTGTCGCTGTTTAACACCACCCCTTCCATCTTGGCCTTGATCAACATTATACGCGGAGTAAAACTACAGTTCTTTTGATCATAGGTAAATCCCCCCTTAGGGAAATCCCAGTCTTTTCCAGTAGCGATCTTCTCGATGCTGAGCACGACATTCTGTATTCCGCCGTCCTCGCTGACAAGAATTGCGTCGGAAGGACGATCACCACCACAGGCTTCGATATCCTCATCGACTTTCAATATTTCCGGGGCAGGAGCGGTCCCATCGTAGGTGATGCGACCGCTAACGCTGCCACCATCTTTGACGCCGACGCTCGACACTTTATATTTGGCGGCCGTTGCTGGACCTACCGCGAAGACAAACAAACAAGCCAGTACAAGAGTGGCCGATTGCGATATTTTCATGTGAAATCTCCTAAGTTATTCGATCATTAATACTATTGTTAACCTGCCCGGTGACACCCGGGTGACATGTAGCAGCCAGGTTAGCTTTGGGTCTCGCTGGCTTGCCTGGGTTTTCGGCGCACGCGCCACACCAGAGTCATACCTGCCAACAAAAAGGCCAGACTGGTTCCGAGCGACGAGCCGTAGACCCAGATATAGTTCGTATCTTGCGGCAGCACCAGCCAGAACCACGGGGTCAGGGTATGCCTGGAACCTACCTCATCGTTGTTCCCATCCCAGTTCGCAAACGACACCGGGATGAATTGTCCTTTACGGAAAATAAGATCGACCGAATCGGTGGCACCGCCTTCCTGCGATTTATCCGTAGTACCGCGCGGACGTTTGAAAAGCACGCGCCAGCGGCCATCCTGCCATTCGCCCAGGGCGAAAAGGTCGTTACTGCCCGTACGCGGTGTCATCTTTGAATCGGGGCCGGTGGCATCGAGTAGCACTGCGCGGGGCTCTACGGGGGGTTCGACCGAGCCGGCGTTCCAGTACCAGATGGTCGTGTGATGTTCCGCGTCGCCGTGGCGATAGAGTGGCTTTTCGACTGGCGCCGTGGCGTACGCTTCCTGTTTCGGGAATTGCAGTGCAACGGCATCGGGATACATCTGTTCACTCTTATCCGGGAGTTGCGAAACCACCGACCCGCCGGGACGGCTCTCGGTGCGGTCGTTGATTTCCAGCAAAAACGCGATTTCACCCTCATTGTACAGGGTCCGCACGCTGATCGCATCGTTGAGCGGGGTGAACAGGCGGTCCTCCTTGACGATGTTGGGCACCAGCCTGAAGGTGCTGGCCGGGACCTTTTCCCAGGCTTCGTCCTCGACGCTGCCCGGCAAATCGCCAGCCCATTCCACGCCCTCGATCACGTTACGTTGGCCGGGCCAGGTCGTGCCGCTACGCAGCGAATAGACATAGTTGGCGACGTGCCAGCGGTTTTCCAGCGTGATCGCATCTTCTTCGCCCTCATCGACGGCTCGGTGCGAGGGCATCGGTGTCCCGCGTATGCCGATCGAGATTCGCGTATAGATGTTACGAATCGTTTCATCGCGCTGGCCCTCGTCGGGCACCGTCTGATTGCTTCCAGCCGAAACCTCGGTCACGCGCCAGGTCCAGGGTTTGGTGAGGTCACGAGCCCAGGTGCGATAACCCCAGTCGTCTTCCAGGAACTCACCCGAAGTGATATCGCCGCGCCCCTCCTGTCCATGGCATTTCTTGCATTCTTCTTCGAAGACTTCCTTGCCCAGCGCTACAGACTCGGCCGAGTAGCCAATCTGGCCCTCGGTGGGCTCTTCCTCGGTGATCACCAGAATATCGGGCTTCAGATAACGCCCATCATCGTCGAAGTCTTCGTCATCGGCATCCACCGGCGCCCAGATAGCCGAAGTATCGAACTGCTTGATCAAGGTCACCAGGCCATCGATTTGCCTATCCGTGAACATTTTTGACCACCCCGGCATGCTGGTGCCGACGAGTCCGGACTTGATGCTATTAAACAAATCGATATCGCGCGGCGGAAGATCCCCGGGCGACGTTTTGTATTTCCACAGGCCTGCCGTGAAATCGCGCGGCTGGGGATAAAGAAACTCCGCCGCCGGTCCGTCTCCCGCCCCGGTTTCGCCGTGACAGATAGAGCAACGTAACTGGTAGATATCTTCGCTGTTCATCTTCGCGCGCTGCGAGGCAATCTTGTCTTTCATGTTGGTGACCGCCCTGGAGATCCCCTGGTCCCACATACGCGGCACCTGTTCGACATAGTCGTAAAGAAACATGATCACGTTCCAGACTTCCTCCTCGCTCAACATTTCGTGCCAGACTGGCATCGCCGAGTTCCATGGCATTCCACCCCTGGGCAGCCCGGGGCCACCGGTTGTGATGCGCCAGAACAGGAAAGATTCCTGCAGCTGCGCGATCGTGCCCACATCCCCGAAGTCGGTCGGTAGCGGACTGTGGCCGTTGGCGAAATGTCCTTTGCCATCCAACTGGTCGCCGTGGCAATAAAAGCAGTTGCTGAAATAAACCAGGCTTCCTGCGCGTACCGCATCATTATAGGTTTCCCACGCGCCATCCGAATCGTCTTCGAGCTGCTCCAGAACACTCATACGCACCGGGTTTTCCAGTTTGGCCAGGTCAAAGGCCTTGTCATATACCTGTATCCCGGCGGGTGGGGAGGGGTGAACCTGACGCATTTCAAGCGGTGTTTCGTTTGAGGGTTTCACCGCATCGTATACGGCGTACCCCGGTAGAAGTGGTATGACGATAAGCAAGGTCCAGCGCAGCAACCATTTGTCGTCGTCTTGCAATGTAGCATTGATCGGTGCCTTGAATTCGGCCCAAAGTCGTTCATCGCTGGAAAAGTAAAGCATTACGCCGATGAAGGTGATGAAGGTGTAGGCGATCATCAATGACCGTGGCATGAAAGGCGGAAACGCCCAGCTGAATATCAGCAAGGTGCCGACAAGCACGATGAGCGCCTGCCAAAAAGCGGGGATTCGCATTTTCACGGTTGCACCTCAGTCTGCTTCGCCAGGAACTGCACGACCATCTCCAGCTCGGTTATGGTCATCGCGGGAAATTCCGGCATGATGGGCGGGAAGCCACTGGCGATTTCCGCTTTCGGGTCGATGATGCTGGCCCGGATCTGGTCGATCTCCAGTCGCTTGCCGACATCGTTCAGGCTGGGTCCTATGACAGACTGGGTCTTTTGAATGGAATGACACGCCGCGCATCCATATTTTGCAATGACCTCCTCGGGGTTTTGGGGCAGCGCGGGTTTCGCCTCCGCGGTTTCATCTATCTTGTCGGGTTCTGGCGCGGCTGTGGGCAGAGCTACCGTCACCGGATTGCCATCCTTTTTTTGCAGGTAGGCGACGATTGCGCCGATCGCCACCTCGGAGAGCTGGATAGGCGGCTTATCGACGGCAGGCATCGGAGATTCCCTATCGTTGGTGCCCTTTTTGCCGAAACCTTTTACGACGTAGGCGCTCGGCTGCAGCATGGATTCGAGCAGATAACCCTCTGCGTCCACGGCCTTTCCCTGGTACCGGGGATCCGCTATTTGCTCCAGCGAGACCTGTACGACGTTATAAGTGAGCAGGTCGGGCGCCCGGCCCAGTTTGTTATGACACAGCGTACAGGTGCCTTTCCCGTGATATAACTTTTCGCCCATGGCAATGAATGAATCCATGGTCAATGCCCCCACGATCACCTCTTCCTCTTTAGGTGCTTCGCCCTTGATCTGGGGAAGCATGTAGGTCACGGAGCCAAAAGCTAAAATCAGTGCGACACAAAAACCCAGGGGTTTTACCAGAGCTTTCATTGCGCACCTTCAGCCAGTGTGGAGTCACCTTCCCTCGCAGGCGGAACTTGTTTGGTGCCGCTCAGATTGGCAATCCAGAAAATGAAGAGCACAAATACCAGGAACAATAGGGTAATCCCGGTAACCATATTGCCGACCGTTGCCAGCGGCGGAATAAAATTATCCGGGGACTTATCCTCCATAACCGCATACACATGCCAGTGTGTGCGCACCGAGGAACGGATATAGCCCATCAGCGCCATCAACCAGGTAAACGCAATAGGAAGCGCGAACAGGGCATATTGAGAGCGGTCCGTGACCTTGCCCCAGAACACCGGCAACGTTTTGGCTCCCTTGAACATCAGGGTATCGATCACCACGCCGGAGACGATAACAACCACGGTCGACATTACCTGGATCACGCTAGAGCCCACCTTGTAGACGGTGTTGGTGAAATAGCCGTAATAGATGCCGGCGAATATGACGTTGGCGATCGCTACTACGTAGATCGTGATCATCAGCGCGTTGCCCCAGTCCTGCCACGCGACGGTGATCACCTTGTCCGCGCGCCGATACAATTGAAAAGACAAAAACGTGACAATGAGCATCAAGAAGACCGCGATATTTTTGGCCGGCATTATCCCCAGCGGGCCCAACACCGGATGATTGCCACCGCCCAGCCTGGCGATTTCGCTTGTCGTGTAAATCACATTGTGCGGCGTAATCCATACCAGGAAACCGAGCACAAGCACCACCGCGATGTACTTGGTGAGCCATCGGTATCGTTCACCACCCTCGGTACGCGCCATGCCGGTCCACAGGTAATAGTTACCGGCCAGCAAAATGGTGCAAATCAGCACTGCCTGGATCACGAACAACCACGCCAGAATGCCACCCATGGCCAGTATCCCCATCTGCTGGGAGTAGGCATAAACTTCCGCCATCAACCAATAACCGGCAAACGGTAGCGGCAGGAATGCCAGTATCGCGATAAAATTGGAGGTATAACCCATCCAGTCGTAGTGGGCCTTTTCAGCCGCTGTCCTGGCGGCGAGAAACTTGAAGGCCGCATAAGCCCCCACGACCGCGCCGCCAAAGGCGATATTAGCGATAAAGCGGTGCAGGTTCAGCGGGTTCCACAGCGGACCCTTCATGATTTCCCAGATGCTGCCGGTTATGGCGCCGGTGGCCGGGTCGATGCCGGAAGGCGCCATCATGAAAGTAGACCACGAGTTTGCAACCACCAGTAGCGTGGTGCCGACAGCGTTGAGCAGCAACCCCAGGGTCAGGTGCACCCATTTTCGATTACCGTAACGCAGTGCGTTCCAACCGTAGTAGTAAATGTAAAGAAGTATGCTCTCGAGGAAAAACAGAACCGCATAGACCAGCACCTGCGACCCGAACGCCTGCATCATATAGGACATGAATTGCGGATAGAGCAGGAACAGGGACAGGGCCAGCGTGCCACCGAATAAGGCTGTTATGGCATATGCGGTAAGACTGATCTTCATGAACTCGTGCGCCATGTCATCGTACCGATCGTCGTTGGTCTTGAACCCAATAAGCTCAATAACCAGCACGAAGATAGGAACTGCCAGCACCAGGGCACCGAAAAACAGGTGCATTTGGGCGACAACCCATACGATCGCCCGGCTGCTAGTGCCAATATTCGGATAATCCGAGCGTTTTAGTTTTGGTGCCGGCAGCGATGCTGCAATGGACTCATGCTCGACCCCATCACTGTTAATCGCAGCGCTGTGCTGCTCTGCCGTGCCACCTGCAGCCATAGTGGTAGAGGGGAACAAACCGCTACCAAAACCGATAACCGCCACCATTACTACAGGTAGCAGGAGGCGCCAAATCGAATGCATTATTTTTGTCATCTCAAATCAACCGTGATCACCGGTAACACCACCGGAAAATATCAGCAGCCACCAAAAGAAAATCAATATCGCGATCAGGGTGACAAAAAAAAGTTTACTGCCCCAATTCGATTTTTTCGGAGCCGTAACCGGAGTGTGTTCGGTTAGCTCATCATTGGTGGTCATAAGAAACCTCGGCGGTGCTCGATTTAGTGCAGTGGCGATAAACTCGGATTAGTCGATTTTTCACAGATCTGGTTTACGTTTTTTATTGGCAACGGTGCCGCACTTCGAGATTTCGACAACCTTCCCTGCATGCCCGGCAAACCCAAGACTCGGTACCCCGCTCACCTGTTCCAGGAACTCGGACATTTCCGTCAGGTCCTGGAAGTAGATCCCCTCCGGTCCCTGAATGTACTGGATGTGTCCCCGCCATTTTAGGTCTTCGTCGGTGCTGCCCTCAAGCCAGATTCTGGCGACAAACGACTGCATAATTGGAAATTTATCCTTCAAAGCTAACCCCATTAAACTCGCGCCATGCATATTGAAGTTACCTTAGACCATGCCGCGGTGACAATCTGGTAACAAACGATGCGGGATTTCCTGCGAACGGCAGAAAGTACCCGTTGTAGGTTTTGAAAAGTGAAACGGAATTACAGTTTGAGGGGTTCCACCCCCGGCTCAGAGTCGATCAGTGTCTTCTCAGTTCCGTGTTGCCGAGGTCGTCTGGGATAGGGGTATAGTCTGCGTTAGTGGGGCTGGCGAATTTTGCTGCGCCAGTATCTTCTGGTGCAGGCGTTGTGTTTCGGGCATAGGTTCGACCCCGAATTCACGAGCGAGCACGTTCTGACAATTTCGATACTGGGCGACGGCCGAATCAGCTCGCCCGAGGTACACAAGATACTGCATCAGGGAACAATGGATGCTTTCGCGGCAGGGATCGTGGACCAGGGCTTTACGGCACACTTGAGCGGCTTCCACGAATTCGCCGCGTTGCGCATGGCACCCGGCTTTGCGTGTCAGCATTTCCATATTAATTTCACTCAGACGTTCGCGCTCTTCGGCGCACCAGTCAGCAAACACGTCTTGCTCGAGGTAGTCACCACGGTACAGGGATTGCGCTTCATCGTAACAGCGCAGGGCGTCTTCGCAGCGCCCCTTAGACTCAAACGTACGACCTTCGGTTACCAGCTTTTCGAAGTTTTCCGCGTCCACCCAGACAGCATCACGCCTGAGCAGGTAAGCATTGCCGACGGTCTGTACCGCATCTTCACAGACACCACTGGCACGCAATTGGGTCCGTAGGTAGTACATTGTCACTTTGCGCCGACCCCAGCCACGTTCTTCATCGACGCCGGGCCACAGGCAATCCAGGATGCGCTCGCGATGCACCGGGCGATCCAGATGGGTCACCAAAATTTTCAACAAGGTCACGGCCTGTCTGCGCTTCCATTTATCGACCATAATGCCGCGACCGTTGGCTGCCAATCCAAATTTTCCCAGGGTAAATATCTGCAAAAGTCCGCGTTGTGGCATCTGCACGTGCTGCTCTTCTATCTCACGCAGGAATACCACTGCGACGATGACACCGTTGGCCGATTCTTGTACCTGCCCCGGCATCACCAGTGATGAATACCCGACGGTCACCCAGTTGCCGTCCTTGCGCCGTACACGACACTCAGGCACACCGCTTGGCTGGCAGCTCCGAAAACACCGAAACATCTCGCAATCGGGCACGCACAGGGGCTCCCCACCGGGTAACACAGACTGAAGAATTTCACCACAACGCTGACCGATCACCTCGCCAGCAGAGTAACCCAGCAACTGTTCTGCGGCGTTGTTCCAGACGACCACCTGATGGTGATCGTCGATGGCGAATGCGGCGTCTGAGGAACCATCGACCAACTGCAAGACGGTAACAG
>Ga0255047_10000937_pt1 | contig 22729 bp, 26 predicted proteins | sample JV7_2_1_MG_FD_183640 | JGI IMG/M metagenome (GOLD analysis project Ga0255047, IMG submission 183640) | Seawater microbial communities from Jervis Inlet, British Columbia, Canada - JV7_2_1 | ecosystem: Environmental > Aquatic > Marine > Inlet | place: Canada: British Columbia | collected 2016-10-06 | reverse complement strand
ACCGTCGCGCTTGGACCGGATCAGCTCAACCATCGAATAGCTCATGTGGCTCCTCCCATCGTCACTTTCCCGCTGCTGACGCGGACCCCTTCGGCCCTCAGACGCTGTGTGTGCTCAACTTCAAGACCGGGTACCAACCGGCCTGTCGAGGTGATGACTCTCCACCAAGGTAGTCCGGGAACAGTCCGCATGAGGTTGCCAACGGCTCGTGCGGCCCCTGGGAAGCCCGCTTCCTCGGCGACTTCGCCGTAAGTCGACGTTTCGCCGAGGGGGATGCTCTCGACGACGGCCACTACGGCTGCCTCGAATTCCGAATCCATCACATGGTCCCGAAGAGTCGGTCTCCCATGTCGCCGAGGCCTGGGACGATGTAGTGGTCATCGTTGAGTTCGCGGTCGTGGGCGGCAGTGATGATGTGTACGTCTGGGTGGTCCTCGTACATCCGTTTGACACCCGGCGGCGCCGTAACGACACACAGCGCCGTGATGTCCGTAGCGCCTGAGCTCTTGACCTTGTCGGCAGCCCACGACAATGAGCCGCCCGTGGCGAGCATCGGCTCGCAGATAAGGACTGTCGCGCCTGAGAGATCAGGGAGCTTCGCGTAGTACTCGTGGGGGAGTGCGGTCGCCTCGTCGCGCGCGACGCCAGCAAACCCGACTTTGACGTCAGGGATCATCTCAAGGACGCCTTCGAGGAGTCCAAGTCCAGCTCGCAGCACCGGAACGGCCACAACGTTGTCGATTCGATAGCCCCGTGTGGTCTCCATCGGAGTCTCGACGTCAATCTCGATCAGTCCGAGCCTCTGAGTTGCTTCGAAAACGAGCGTGTAGGTGAGGCCCTTTGCGGCGGCCCGAAACTGTTGGGGGTCGGTGCTCTTGTCGCGGAGCACCGTGAGGTAATGCCGTGTGAGCGGATGGTCAATAGCAGTGAGATTCATGACGGCAGGCTATCAGGTCGTGCGATGGCGATTGCGTGATCGAGCCGGGATGATGCTGTATCGTCGCCGGTGTCAATCCGAAGGTCCATGGAGCGTGCAGTTGCTGTGACGACGGCGAGCAGGTCGAAGCTGATGATGTCGGTGCGCTCCATGCGGTCCTCAGCGGCCACCCGAATTGTGATGTACGTGAGCCTTACGCTTGTGGTGGCCGGATCTGTTTCCGATCTCATTGTCGAGATGTCCAACAGCGCCCTCGAGGCTGGTTCTCGGATCGGGCTCGACTACTGGGTCTTCCTCGCTGCGGGAGATGTCGCACGAACCGGCATGGACGGCGTGCTGTACACAGAGCAGTTCCTGTCAATCGGATCGGTCGACTTCGTATATCCTCCCTGGGCGGCGATTGCCATGATTCCGTGGACGTACCTGCCCGACATGCCAGGGTTTCTTGTGTGGACAGTCCTCGGAGTCCTTGTGTTGTTCCTCGGTCTTAGGTCGTGCGGAGTGACCGATTGGCGCTTCTACGCGGTCCTCTTCATATCGTTCCCCTCCGTGTTCGCTCTTGGTCTTGGTCAGAGCACATTCTTCCTGGTCGGCATCGCTGCATTCGCTGCATCGGCGATGCAGCAGAGCCAAGTCGGGAAGAGCGGAGTTCTGATCGCCGCTTCGTCATGGAAGCCGCATCTCTATGGAGGTTTCTTGCTGTTCTGGCTCGCAGAACCACGGAGATGGATGGCACAGGCGATCTGGGGGATCGCGACGCTACTCGTTCTCGGCGTCGGCTCCGCGATCATTCTCCCCGGCGCTTGGCAGGACTGGATCAGCCTGGTCACCGGTGGTGTCGACACGCTCTCAGCCCCGCACTTCAGCATCTCCCTTGACGCCTTTGCATCGGCCGCCTGGGGAAGCCCTGATCCAGCGCGCTGGTATGTGCTGATCCCTGTGTCGCTACTGCTTGTGATTGCTACGGTCGCCGTACTGAGGAAGTCTGCCGCTGAGCTCGCCCCGCGTCTCGCGCTTGCGCTCGCTGTGGGTTTGCTGATTGCCCCTCACGTGGTCATCTACGACGCGATCCTGCTCGCGGTTCCGCTGGCGCTTACCTTCAGAGGGGCACTGAGACGTGATGTCATCTTCGCTGGGATGACCCTCGTTCTGGGCCTCAGCCTCGGCCCGTGGCTCACACATATGCAGGTTGACCGTTGGGGGCACGGCGTCAACGTTTCGACGGCAGCGTTGATTGGTGTGACTGTGTTGTTTGCATTCTGGGTTCGCACCGGAGAAGGATTCTTCCTCACTGTCTCTGATGGCCCATCGGATGGCGGAGAGACATCTGCGCCGGAGACAGCGACAGTGCTCTAGGCCCATAGACTCCGGACCATGTTCGACTCTCTCTCATCCAGCCTCGGCCAGGTTTTTGGGATGCTCCGTGGCAAGGGGCGTCTCAGTGAGGACGACGTCAACGTTGCGCTGCGAGAGGTTCGCATGGCGCTTCTCGAGGCAGACGTGAACCTCGAAGTTGTCAAGTCCTTCACCGCTCGGGTAAAGGCGCGCGCCGTGGGAACAGAGGTCACCAAGAGTCTCACACCAGGCCAGCAGGTCATCAAGATCGTCCACGAGGAACTCATCGTCACCCTTGGCGAAGAGGCATCACCCCTGAAGCGTCCAGCAGCCCCTCCGCAGGTCATCCTCATGGTCGGATTGCAGGGATCAGGCAAAACCACAACCGCGGCAAAGCTCGCGAAGCATCTCAAGGACAAGGGGAAGCGCCCGTTGCTCGTTGCGGCAGACATGCAGCGGCCAGCTGCGATTGACCAGCTCGAGACGCTCGGCAAGAGCATTGGCGTGCCCGTGTTCGCCGATAGGAACGGCAAGCCGGCGAAGGTTGTCAAGGCTGGACTCAAGGCGGCCCGAGACGAGAGCGCCAACGTAGTAATCGTCGATACCGCGGGACGTCTCCAGATCGATACCGACCTGATGAAGGAACTCGCGGCTGTCAAGAAAACCGCCGACCCGGACGAGACCTTGCTGGTCGTGGACGCGATGACCGGGCAGGAAGCAGTCAATGTCGCTCAGGGCTTCTCCGAGTACACCGACATTACGGGCCTTGTCCTCACGAAGATCGATGGCGATGCGCGAGGCGGTGCGGCGATCTCCGCCCGTGAGGTCACCGGTGTGCCTGTCAAGTTCGTTGGTACGGGCGAGACCATTGGCGATATCGATGTCTTCCACCCGGAACGCATGGCGGATCGGATTCTTGGCATGGGCGATGTCATGTCGCTCATAGAGAAGGCAGAAGAAGCATTCGATCAGGACGAGGCTGAGAAGGCGGCGGAGAAGATGCTCAACGCCACGTTCGACCTCGAAGACTTCCTCGGACAGTTCCAACAGATCAAGAAGATGGGACCATTGCAGCAGCTCGTTGGTATGCTCCCAGGCGCAGGGTCCGCCCTGCAGGATGTTCAGGTGGATGACAAACAGCTCGCCCGCGTGGAGGCCATCATCAGATCGATGACCCCATCCGAGCGTCGGAATCCCAAGACGATCAACGGCAGCCGAAAGCGCCGCATCGCCACAGGATCAGGCACCCGCCCCCAGGACGTCAACGGAGTCCTCAAACAGTTCTCTCAAGCGCAGAAGATGATGAAAGCCATGGCTGGCGGTAAGAATCCCTTCCCCGGGATCGACATGCCAGGCATGCAACGCCCCTATAAGAAGAGGTGAACAGATGGCAACCAAGATCCGCCTGACGCGGCTTGGCAAGAAGAAGCAACCGACGTACCGCGTTGTTGTCACGGATTCGCGCAAGCCCCGCGACGGCAAGTACATCGAACAACTCGGCATTTATGACCCGCGCCAGGAGCCTTCGCTTGTGCGCATCGATAACGAACGCGCTCTCTACTGGCTGCATACCGGTGCCCAGCCAACCGAGCGAGCACAGAAACTTCTTGAGATTTCCGGCGCATGGACACAGTTCAAGGTTGCAAAGGGTGATATCCACACGGTTGGTGGGGACACACCCGAGGAGCAGACCAAGGCCGAAGCACCTGCCGAAGTCGCCGAAGTTGTTGAGGAAGTAGCTGAAAAAGCTGCCGAAGAAGAGGTTGTTGAAGAGGCAGCCGCTGAAGCATCGGATGAGTCATGAGCCAAGGCGAAATCGTCGACAAGGTCGTTACCTACGTAGTTTCTGAAATCGTCGATGACACCGACGCGGTCGAGGTGAACATCGTCTCCGACGGCGATGACGCCGTCGTGGCCGAGGTCCGCGCCGCAAAAAGCGACATGGGTCGCGTCATCGGGAAGCGTGGACGAGTTGCGCGTGCCATCCGCAACGTCGCCGGCGCTGCCGGCGACGAAGAGGGCCTCTCGGTCGACGTCGACTTTCTTGACTGACAGCGTTCAACCCATATGACCGACCAGGGTCAAGAACGCATCCCCGCAGGGTACGTGCGCAGAGCGCACGGCATCGGCGGGGATGTTGTCGTTCGAGGCATGCTCACGGACGCATCTGACCGATTCGTGGTGGGGGCAACTTTCAGAACCGATGAGGCCGAGGCTCGAGATCTAGAGATCGAGACGGTTCGCGGCCATCAGGGCGACTACATCGTCGGGTTCTCCGGGCTTGGTGACCGCAATTCCGCTGACATCTTGCGTGGCGTCCAAATCACGATCGATGCCTTGGACCGTCGTGAGCTCGGATCAGGGGAGTGGTGGCCAGAAGATCTGACCGGGTGTGACGTCGAATCGGTCGATGGTGATGCCATTGGGAAGGTCGTTGCCGTTGTTACGGGGGCATCGCAGGACCGGCTCGTCGTCAGGACCATCGACGGCGTGACCGGCGAGGTGCCCTTTGTCTCCGACCTCGTTCCCGGCGTCGACGTGCGGCAGAAGAGAGTCGTCGTTGACTTACCCGATGGATTATTCGAGGCCTGATTCAGGCATCACAGCTCTCGACAACCCTCTCGGTGACTAGTCATTTGGAAGGACTTGGAACCACTCTTCAGTTGGTCGGATATGCACCGATGAAGTGTGTATGAACTTGCGACAGCACTCCGGAGACAGCTCCCGCGCAGATCTCTGTGCCGTTTGTGCCAAACCTGCGGTAACTGTTGAGCGTTGTGGAAAGCCCCTGTGCGCTCCGCATGCGACGCTCCTACGATTGCTCACGAGCCGGGCGCTCGACGCGAATCTCGAACTCGCGTCATAGCCGGCGGCGCACCTGCGTGCCAGATGGGTGATACGCCATCTGCGTTCGTCTCGGACCTCTTCGAATCCTATTCTCGTCCGCACAATGACTCCGCGTCGATGTAGGGGATCTCGCACATGAAGAACCACAGTGTCTCAAAAAACGATCGCACGGATGTTCTGCGAGAAGCCATGACAATGGCTCTGTACCTGTCGATTGTGTTGCTTGCGACGCTTGCAGCGCTTCCGTCAGGCAGCGACGGTTCCGGTGAAGGGCATGGCGCGGGAGGCATCCATGGGCTTGACCTCGTGTGGTTGATCTGGGGAACCACGATCGGTCTCGCTCTCGCTCATTGGTTCGCGTTTCGTCTCACCGTAAGGGCGTTCAGCGGCGGGAATGCAACTCAGAGCGACCTGTACGTTGGGATCGCGCAGGTTGTTGCCGCGGCTGGAGTGGCATTCCTATGCAGCATTCCTGTGGTCCTCATCGGCGACTCGAATGAAGTGCAGGCTGCAACCGTTGTCCCCGGAGTAATCGTTGGTATTGCGGGCTACTTCACGGCACGAGCCGGAGGTCGTTCGAAGACGCAATCGCTCATCCTTGGTGGCATTGTGATGGTGCTCGGCCTCACTGTGGCCGCGGTGAAGAACTTCCTCATTGGCCATTGAGCCGGGCTGAACTCCCTATCCTGAGTCCATGACCTCCTCGCGCCAGCTTCGGCTCGTCACAGCAACCTCGCTCTTCGATGGACACGATGCTGCTATCAACATCATGCGACGGATTCTTCAGGCCTCTGGAGCCGAAGTTATCCACCTGGGACACGACCGGTCCGCTGCCCAGATCGCTGAGGCCGCGATCGAGGAGGATGCCCACGCGGTTGCAGTCACGTCTTACCAGGGCGGACACTTGGAGTTTTTCCGGTACCTGCGCCAGCTTCTTGACGACGCGGGAGGCGCAGATATCCGGATCTTTGGAGGTGGGGGAGGCACAATCCTTCCCGAGGAGGGGGACCAACTCAACTCCGAGGGAATCGCCCGCATCTATTCGCCTGATGATGGGCGCACGCTCGGTCTCCAGGGGATGATCGACGATCTCATGGCCGCGGCACGCCACGTTCAACCTCCACTCGAGGACATGGTTGCTCGGGTTGAACAAGGGGATAGTCGCGCTATTGCGCGTGCGATCACTGTCGCGGAGAACGATGGAACCGAGCGCACTGCCCTGCTCGGCCAGATAGCTGCTCTGCCTGAGGCGACAGTGCCAGTCATTGGGTTCACGGGTACCGGCGGATCGGGCAAGTCGTCGATTCTTGACGAGCTTGTCCTCCGCTTTCGAAGGGACTTCCCAGATCGAAGAATCGCGGTCATCTCCGTTGATCCGACCAAACGACGCAGCGGAGGGGCGCTCCTCGGAGACCGAATTCGGATGAACGCTGTTGAGGGCGATTCGGTCTACATGCGCTCGCTCGCCACCCGACAGGCGAATCTGTCGATGTCTCCCAACGTCGCAGCTGCCGTCGACATCGTCAAAGCTGCAGGGTTTGACCTGATCCTTCTGGAAACATCCGGAATCGGTCAGTCCGATACCGAGATCGTCGACGCATCAGATGTAGCGGTGTACGTCATGACGCCCGAATATGGCGCAGCCACACAGCTCGAGAAGATCGACATGCTCGACTTCGCTGATGTCATCGCGGTCAACAAATCCGATCGTCGGGGAGCGGACGATGCCCTGCGTGATGTTCGGAAACAGGTCCGCCGCAACAGTGGAGCTTTCGATGTAGCCGACGCTGAGCTTGCGGTCGTCGCAACGATCGCGTCGCGGTTCAACGATGACGGCACCCAGCAGTTGTACGAGTGGATCATGCGCATTGTTGCGGATCGCTTCCCAGATGTTCTCGGCACCGTCCGCCACCGCGATGGTCGGAGTGGCGGCGACCCGATCATCCCGAGAAGTCGTGTCCGGTATCTTTCGGAGATCGCAGACACGATCCGCTCCTATGACGATGCCACAGGCAAGGCCGCGGCGAGTGCTGGTGATCTTCAGGGCGTGCTTCGCACGAGTGAACTGGCATCCGGCGTTGACCTCGCTGAACTCCTGGATCAACTGCGCTCCGAGGTGCCTGAGAGCCTGCATTCGGCTCTCGAGTTGTGGGATGACGAAGCCGCTGAGCACTCCGGCGGTGCGGTGTCCTACGAGGTGCGTGGCAGGGAGATCACGGTCGACAACGAGGTCGAGACGATGTCCGGCACGGTGTTCCCGAAGGTGATCCATCCGGCCATCGACGGTTGGGCAGACCGCGTGAGGTGGTTGAGCCAGGAGAACCTCCCCGGTCGATTCCCGTTCACGGCGGGTGTGTTCCCCTTCAAGCGTGCGCAGGAGGACCCGACTCGTATGTTCGCTGGCGAAGGCGGTCCTGAGCAGACGAATCGGCGATTCCACTATCTCGCCTCAGGCATGCCTGCGGCACGGCTGTCAACCGCCTTCGATTCGGTCACGCTGTACGGACAGGATCCCGACCGGCGGCCCGATATCTACGGCAAAGTGGGCAACTCAGGTGTCTCGGTATCCACCCTCGACGACGCCAAGAAACTCTATTCGGGTTTCAATCTCTTGGACCCGACCACGTCGGTGTCCATGACGATCAACGGGCCCGCGCCAATGATGCTCGCGTTCTTCTTCAACACAGCAGTGGACCAGGCGTGTGAACAGTACATCAAGGAGAACGACCTCGTTGAGCAAGTAGAGGGGAAGCTCGATCGTCTCGCCGCCGATGCCGGGAGCAAACGACCGACCTACCACGGCGACCTCCCACCAGGGCACGACGGGTCAGGCCTTCTCCTTCTCGGGTCGTCGGGTGCCGATGTGCTACCCGATGACGTATACCAGCGCATCAGGACGGAGGCTCTCACAACCGTACGCGGAACGATCCAGGCTGACATCCTAAAAGAAGACCAGGCGCAGAATACATGCATCTTCTCAACGGAGTTCGCCCTCTCAATGCAGGGCGACATGCAGCAATACTTCGTCGACAATGCGATCGACAACTTCTACTCAGTGTCTGTGTCGGGATATCACATGGCTGAGGCGGGAGCGAACCCGATCAGTCAGCTGGCTTTCACGCTCGCGAACGGCTTCACGTTCGTTGAATACTTTCTTTCGCGAGGCATGGACATCGATGAATTCGCCCCGTCCCTCAGTTTCTTCTTTTCCAACGGCGTCGACCCTGAGTACGCGGTCATCGGCCGCGTTGCGAGACGCATCTGGGCCAAGGCGATCCGTGATCTCTACGGGGGCTCCGAGCGATCCCAGAAGCTGAAGTACCACATCCAGACATCCGGTCGGTCGCTCCACGCGCAGGAGATCGAATTCAACGACATCCGCACGACGCTGCAGGCGCTCTACGCGATCTACGACAACTGCAACTCGCTGCATACAAATGCGTTTGATGAGGCGATCACCACCCCGACCGAGGGGTCAGTGCGGAGAGCCCTGGCGGTTCAGCTCATCATCAACAAGGAGCTTGGACTCAGCCGCAACGAGAACCCGCTTCAGGGGTCGTTCATCATCGAGGAGCTCACCAATCTCGTCGAAGAAGCTGTGCTCGTGGAGTTCGATCGCCTCACCGATAGAGGCGGAGTCCTTGGAGCCATGGAGACCATGTACCAGCGCTCCAAGATTCAGGAAGAGTCGATGAAGTATGAGCATATGAAGGATTCAGGTGAGCTCCCGATAGTTGGTGTCAACACGTTCCTCTCGCCTGAAGGGTCCCCATTCGTCAAACCTGGCGAGGTGATCCGCTCGACTGACGACGACAAGTCTCGTCTCCTCGCCGATCTCGAGTCGCTCCACGAACGTTCAGGAAAGGACGCCGATGAGGCGCTTACCGAGTTACAGCGCGTCGCACTTGCAGGCGAGAACGTGTTTGCTGCACTGTTCGACGCCTCGCGCGTGTGCTCGCTTGGCCAGATGTCTGGAGCGCTCCATGAGGTTGGCGGCCAATACCGTCGCAACATGTAGCGAAGCGGAATCAGTGGCCGCGGCGGACTGACGCATTGAAATGCAACTGTACCTCGGTGAGGTGCTCGAGCGCATCGGCGTACAGAGGCATCCGCGCCGGTGCGCAGCACTCCACCTGCAATCGTCCAAGCTCCGCGCCGATGTCGGTGAGCGTCGCGATCGTGCGATCGACTGCTGCGGAATCTGGTTTGCGATCGCCGAGATCCTCGGTTGCCGATGCGATCGAATCCTTGAGTGCAAGCATGCGCGGGCTGCGGTCGGGCTCGCAGCACATCTTGTGCAATCGGTCAATCACGCCATCGGTGTACGCCAGCGCTGTGCGAGCATCTTGGATTGGTGCTTCATCCATGGTGCGGCAGCGTACGGCTCGGAACGCGTCTATCGGACGACGAGGCCATCCATCAACCTCTGAGTTGTGTCGGCGATCTCCGCAACTGCCTGGTCGAAGATGGCCTTGTTGTGCGCCGCGGGTTTCGAGAACCCCGAGACCTTGCGCACGTACTGACGAGCCGCCTCAATCATTGCGTCGCGATCGTCGATTGTCCTGCCGTCGCGGAGTCGGTGTATTGATCTGCACATCTGTCGATCATATCGGCCAGACATTGCGACGGCATCAGGCCATCAGTATTGGAGCTTTGAGCTTCGGATTTCGAGGAGGCCCGGACCGGAGTGTGCGAACAGTCCTGCCATGCCGGCTTCGAGTTCTTCTGGCGTCTTCACTTGTCTGCCGAACAGGTCGAGCGACTCTGCCATTCCTGCCCATGAGGGGTTCTTCAACGATGTCGCCCAAACGTGGGTGTTGGCGAGTTGCTGTTCGGCGGTGATCTTGCCGAGTTCATCGTTTGAGAGAAGCACTACCTTGATGTTGAGTTCGTATTTGGCGACCGTGGCCAGCTCCATCGCGTACTGTCCGAAGCCACCATCACCGGCGATTGCGACGACAGTGAGGTTGGGAAAGGCTGCAGCCGCACCAATCGCGGCAGGCAATGCATAGCCTATCGAACCGAGCCACCCGCTCATCACGACCCTCTGGCCGTCAGCCTCGAAGTATCGGCCGAACGAGTAGGTCGTATTGCCAACATCCAGAGCAACGATGGCGTTGTCTGGGATTTCGTTGCCAAGCACGTCGAACACGGCTGCGCTGGTGAGGCGTCCGTGTGAATCCACGTCGCGCCGTGACTGTTTCCGGGCGCGCCACCACTCCCACCTATCAGCCAGCCAGGTTCGGAGCCCGGGTCTGTCGACCGGAGCACACTGGCTGGCTATTGCTTCGGCCGCGGACCCTGCGTCAGCCAGGGCGAACACCCCGACGTTGTGCGTGTTTCTTCGCGAAGCAAGCGGATCCGTATCGATGCGCACGACCGTTCGCTTCTCCGTTATCCCCGTATGCGGTGCCATTCCGCCGCCGAAGACGACGATGAGGTCCGATCGCGTCTGCATCGCTGCCGATATCGGCGTGCCTGATCGCCCAAGAACTCCTGTTGCCAATGGGTGAGATTCGGGTATGCAGCCTTTTGCAGGGAACGTCGTCGCGACGGCGGCGTCAACGCGCTCCGCAAGGGCGAGGATCGCTGCTGACGAGTGTGCGCCACCCCTACCGATGACGAATAGCGGGTTCGCCGCATGCTTGAGCAGGTCAGAGATGCGAGCGGTATCGCTCGCGGCGAGTGGAAGTGCATTGATGGCGATAGATGGTCCGTGGCGCGGGTTCGGCAGTGCGGGCAGCGATTGAACATCATCTGGGATCACGAGGTGAGCGACGTCGTGTTGTGTCGTCACATAGTTCACCATGGCAGTTGCTACTTCGGGTCCATCGCTCGCCGAGAGGCGTTTCGACCATCCGGAAACGGGACCGAGAGCTTGTTCCAGCGGTACTTCTTGGAATGCTCGCGTGCCGAGCTTCGGCGTCGGTATCTGGCCGGTAATGGCGAGAAGGGGAGTGGTGGAGAGTTTTGCGTCCCACATGCCGGTATACAGATTCGTCGCCCCCGGACCCGCGATGGCGAAACACACGGCGGGTCGTCCAGCGAGTTTGCCGAACGCAGACGCAGCGAACGCAGCTGCACCTTCGTGTCTGATTCCGATGAAGCGGAGGTGCCCATCAAGCTCAGCCGCCCTCAAAGCATCTGCGAAGCCAAGGTTCGAGTGCCCGACCATGCCGAAGACGGTGTCGACTCCGGCGTCCACGAGTTGATCGACGATCTGGGTCATCAGCGTGGCGCCGTGTTCAACGGGCTCGCAGACCGCAACGTAGATGCCGTCTGCGCGTTCCTCGACGTCGTAGGCGGTGACCTTGTCATCGAACGGCCCGGGCGTCTCACCGCTCTTCGGGTCGTACTCCCATCCGTGCCAAGGGCATACGAGCCAACAGTCCTCTATCAGTCCCTCGCCGAGCGGTCCCCCCTGATGCGGACATCTGTTTGCAATCGCACCCCAGCCGTCAGCGGTCTTGGATAACGCGATCACGTGATGACCCGCCTGCACAACAGTGACTTCATCCAAGGCGACGACATCGGCGTCACCGACTCTGAACCACGTAGCTTCACTCATCGTTTGCTCCTGTGCCTCGTCGCTCGTCATCTCTGTCCGATCTACTCCATTGCCACGGACACCGCGGCGCCGTCGTCCGGTCGACCGCTTCCGTCCACGGTGCCGACGAATACGACAGCATCGCCGATCGGACCCTCGTCGATCGTTGATGTGAAGTGTTGCCACGCATCGGTGGAACCATCGAGCGCCATGGACGTATCCGCTACGGGTTCACTTGATTCGAGAAGCTGTACGTGGATCGACTTGAAGCTCGGCGCGACATAGCCCTCAACGACGATGGGATACTCGCTCGGCCCCGGGGTTGGGCTCGTCACCACCGCGGTGCTCGTTGCGGTGACTCCTACAGGAACGGCGTCGGTGGTAGAGCGAGCAATGTCGATGATGAGTGATGCGGGAGACGTCGTGGTGAAGGCCCGTGCTTCGATCGGGATGCCATCGACACCGTGGATGTCGATGGACAGCATGTCCTCGTCACGAACGACGTAGGCGGCGTGGACGAGGGTTCCCTCAAGAAGGGTATCGGCGATAGCTGTTCCGACAATCTCGGTTGGCAGAACCACCCGTATCACGCCGGCATAGGAGATCACCGACACCCCAGTTGGTCCAAGCGTCGCCGCCGGAGCGCCAGACCCGGCTCCGAACAACACAGTGAGCCGCTCGCATGTCGCCGACGGATCCCATCGGATCTCGGTGATTGATGACGCGTCACCGACATCGTCGCCGAGGGCAGCGATGAGTCCATTGTCTGCAAACGGGAGGTCGCCGGTGTTGCAGATTTCGTTGCTTGGTGGTCGCGTCGTCGTCGACGAGAGCGTCGTGGTGGTGGTCACGACGGTGTCCGGCGTACCCGGCGTGCATGCGGCAGCGATGAGACCAATCCCGATAATGACGATCCGCCAGCGCATGGCGCGACCTTACCGGCAGGGTGGGGGTTTGTTCTGACTTGACAAATGGTCGGGAAAACCCGACAATACCGCAATGCCAGACACGATCTCCGCACCAGAATCGAGCAAATCGGATACTCGGGACGGGTATCGCACGTTCCTGATCGTGTGGTTCGGTCAGGTCATCTCGATCGTAGGCAGCGGTCTGACTTGGTTCGGTATCAGCATTTGGGTATTCCTTGAGTCGGGTTCCGTGACTCAACTCGCGATCGTCCTGTTGGCGAGCCAGCTTCCACGCATCGTCCTGTCTCCCGTGGCCGGTACCTTCGTCGACCGATGGGATCGGCGCTGGGCGATGATTCTGTCCGATGCCGGTGCCGGCCTCGGAACTCTCGTGATGGTCGGGTTCTATCTCTCGGGGAATCTGACGATTCCCGTGTTGGCCGTCATTGGGGCCTTCTCGGGAGCGTTTCAGGCCTTCCAGTTCCCTGCGTATCAGGCGGCAACCACGCTCCTCGTCCCCAAGGAGCGATATTCCCGTGCTGCTGGCATGGTGCAGATGGCCGAAGCGATCGGAAACCTCGTCGCGCCCGCCCTCGGAGGCATCATGGTCGCTGTTGGTGGTCTTGGCTTGTTGATCGCTATCGACGTCGTCACGTTCACTTTCGCCATTGGGACGCTGCTGTTCGTTCGATTCCCTCGGCCTGAGGTGAGCGAGGCTGGTGCACAATCCAAAGGAACGGTCTGGCAGGAAACGAAGTTCGGCTTCACGTACATATCCGCACGCAAGGGGCTGCTCTTCCTGCTCTTCTACTTCACCGGAATCAACTTCGCATTCGGCGGGATCATGCCTCTGGTCACGGCGTACCTTCTCTCGATCACGGACGAGGCGACCATGGGCCTGGTGTTCTCGCTCGGAAGCACTGGAATGCTCGTTGGGGCCGTGTTGGCTTCCACGTGGAAGGGTCTGAGCAACAAGGTTCTCGGCATTGTTTGGATGGGCGGAGTACTTGGAGCGATGATGGCGCTTGTTGGGGCGGTGCCAAGCTTGCCTGTCATCGTCCTCGGATTCTGGGGAGCAATGTTCGTGCTTCCACTCGGTGGTGCGTTCAGCCAGGCGATATGGATGGTGAAGGTGGAACCAGACGTTCAAGGCCGAGTATTCGCTGTGAGATCAGCAGTTGCCAGTGCCGCCGTTCCCATCAGCCTGCTCCTCGTTGGCCCGATTGCTGACCGTCTGTTCGTGCCGCTCATGAGCGGGGACTCGTCACTTGGAACATGGCTGCAATCGATATTTGGCAGTGGGAACACAGCAGCATTCGGCTTGTTCTTCTTCCTAGCGGGTCTGTCGGTTGTTGCGATGTCCGTTGTCGCTTGGATGGTCGGTCCGATCCGCCACGTCGAAAGGGATATCCCAGATGCAATGGGACTCCCAACAGAGGGTGGCGTCGTCCCGGATGCCGCGCCGGCGTGATAGCTTTCCGCAATGCGGTTCCCAGCCCCAGATCCTGATCTTGCACTCAGGTTCCTCTCTGACGATGAACCGGCTGAGCCTTTGCTTCGCGAGGCGTCCCGGCTTCGAGACGGAGGCCATGGCCGGACGGTGACATACTCGCGCAAGGTCTTCGTCCCTGTAACAACGCTGTGTCGCGACACGTGTACGTACTGCACCTTCGTCAAGCCTCCCGGCGCCGGCGGTGAGTATCTGACACCTGATGACGTGCTTGCCATCGTCAAGGCTGGCGATGAGCTTGGCTGTACGGAGGCACTCCTCACGCTCGGCGATCGTCCAGAGGACAAGTGGCCCCAGGCACAGGACTTCCTCGATGCCCACGGCGCTGAGACGACAATTGACTATGTCGTGCAGATGTCCGAACTCATTCGTGAAGAGACAGACATGTTCCCGCATGCGAATCCCGGGATCATGTCCAAGGGCGACATCACGAAGCTGAGACCGACGAACGTCTCGATGGGTCTCATGCTCGAGAACATCTCAGACAGACTCACCGAACCCGGAATGCCACACCACAACTGTCCTGACAAGATTCCATCGGTCCGCGTCGACACGATCCGTGCCGCTGGCAGGATGAAGGTCCCTTTCACATCAGGGATCCTCGTGGGCATTGGTGAGACTCCCCAAGAGGTTGTGGACAGCCTCTTCGCCCTCGCAGCGCTGCAATCGGAGCACGGACACATTCAGGAGTTCATCATTCAGAACTTCAGGGCGAAGGCGAACACTCGGATGCGTCACGCTCCGGAGCCCGAGATTCCGTACTTCGTGAGAGTCGTTGCGCTCGCACGATGGATCCTCGGCGCAGAAGCCAACGTGCAGGTACCTCCGAACCTCACCGATGATTTCTCCGTGTATCTGGCCGCTGGCATCAACGATTGGGGAGGCGTGAGTCCGCTCACGATCGACTGGGTCAACCCCGAAGCCCCGTGGCCGGCACCCGATCGTCTCGATGCGGTAACCGCCCATGCCGGGTTCAACCTCGAGGCGCGCCTCCCCGTGTATCCCGAATACCTGTCCGACGAGTGGATCGACCCAATCCTGTTGTCAGCGGCCGTGAAGCGATCAACCGACGCAGGCTACGCTGCGATTCCCCAACGCTCGGCATCATGATGAACACCGTCACCTTCCTCCAGATCCGTCCGGTTGACTCCGTCAGCGAGGTCTGGGCATCAACCCGCAGGCGTGAAGGGTCACTAGCTGTTGAGGTTTCGAGCCCATCACCATCCGACGTCACAGAGGCACAGAAGGGTGGTCTGCTCGTGGTGAGTGGCGTTGACTCCGTGGCGGCCCCAGCCTATGCGGTGACGCCCGCAGCTACTGACGCGCTTCGCAAAGGGTCAATCCTCGGATGGCGGATCACCATCATTGACGACGGTTCAGAAATGGAAGTGTCGGACACACTCGCATTCACGCGCGCTGCCTTCCTGCGGACGTCGCGATCCACGGTTGAGCGAGCAGCGGAGCGTGTATCGATTCCGGGTCGAAAGGTCTCCGTCTCTACGTTCGTCGACAACGTCGACGACGCGCTCAGTGCCGTTGCCGAAGGAGCCACGGACCTGCTTCTGAGAGGATGGGACTCCGAGCTGATCGGCGAACTCAGGGATGCGCTCGCGCCCGGCCAGTTGGCAGAGCGAACGGCATTCCCTCTCGGCATCGGCTACGACGAGGCGTCTTTGGAACTCGACCCCGGTGCGTTTGCCGCCTACCTGAACCAGATTGACGGAAGCGGAAGGGCCAGGCCTCGAACAGACTGGGCCCCTGGGCGAGACATTGAGATTCCTGAGTCACCCACCCGCATCTCTGCCGCATGGCCGGACGAAGCGTGGAGGAATGCCGAACGTGCATCTGCTGACGACGCAAGCCCGGCCATCGCAGCGATCCTCAGATCCGCCCTTGATGGCAAAGCGCCTTCACGTGACGAGGTTGAGCTTCTGTACGGTGCCCACGGATTGGACGTCGAGGCGATTGCCGACGTTGCCGACACGCTACGGCGCCGGATCGTTGGCGACGATGTGACGTTCATCGTGAACCGGAACATCAACTACACCAACCAGTGCTACTTCAAATGTGGATTCTGTGCGTTCTCGAAGGGGCCACGGTCCCTCGACCTGCGCGGCGAGCCGTATCTCATGTCGATCGACGAGATCGTCGATCGGTCACAGGAGGCGTGGGATCGTGGGGCAACCGAGGTATGTCTGCAAGGCGGCATCCACCCCGAGTTCACTGGTCGCTTCTACATAGATGTCGTGGAAGCTGTCAAGGAGCGTCTTCCAGACATGCACATTCATGGGTTCACACCCCTTGAGGTCTGGCAGGGGGCTGAGACGTCTGGGGTGACGATCAGAGAGTTGCTCAGCGACTTGAAGGATGCGGGTCTCGGAACCCTGCCCGGAACCGCAGCGGAGATCCTTGACGATGACGTCAGGCTCACGCTGTGTCCCGACAAGATCAGAACCAGCCAGTGGTCAGAGGTGATGCTGACCGCACACGACATCGGGCTGCGGACGACATCGACGATCATGTTCGGTCACGTCGATGGTCCCCGTTCGTGGGCCAACCACATTGAGGTACTGCGCGAGATCCAGAGCCGGACTGGCGGATTCACCGAGTTCGTGCCACTTCCGTTTGTTCACATGGGATCGCCGATCTGGCTGCGCGGTCAGTCGAGGCCCGGTCCGACATGGGATGAGGTCATTCTGATGCACGCGGTATCGAGGATTGCGTTCATGGGGCTGATCGACAACATCCAAGCATCGTGGGTCAAACTCGGTCTCGAAGGCGCCGAGGCGCTGCTTCGCTCCGGATGTAACGACGTCGGCGGCACGCTGATGGACGAATCGATTTCGAGGGCTGCAGGTGCGTCGCACGGCACCGAGGCGACAGCGGCAGACTTCCGCGATCTCATCTCAGACCTTGACAGGAACCCTGTGCGAAGGTCCACGACGTACGAGCCCATCGAGACGGGGATCACCATCCTGTAGCGACCGATGACGGTGCTCGGTCCACATGGCCAGGACTCAGACCCATCGATGTGCTCTTAGCATGCAAGACATGTCGAACAATCAATGGGCCAGGCCAGTCACGGTTGACGAGATGTACTCCGATTGGGATTGGGAAGCTGCCGTTGCCGCGGTTGACCGCAGCCTTGATCCACGCCCAAGCTCATCCATTCTTGACATGTTCGGTGCACTCGGTCCCGGACCCGGCGACGTCGTGCTCGACATCGGCGGTCGAGCCGCAGGACACGGTTTGGAGATGGCCGAGCGGTTCGGGTGCAATGTGATATCGGTCGATCCCGCGGAAGCGAACATTGCCGACGGGAAGGTCGCCATCTCTGAACACGAATGTGGCCATCTCGTCGAGGCTGTGCACGGCCTCATCGAGGCGATCCCCACCGATGACGGTGCATTCGATTTCGTGTTCTCTCGTGACATGTTTGCCCATGTCGCTGACGCCAACCGTGCGCTCGCCGAGTGCGTTCGTGTTCTTGCCCCGAACGGGCTCATGTTGTTTCACCAGGTGTTTGCGACCGATCTGCTGGAGCCGATCGAAGCAGACCAGCTATTCGGGCACACGGCAGCCGTACCTGAGCGGTTCGCCGTGGACGGTTTCGAGGCGGCGGTCGAGGCGGTGGGTTTCAAGATCGAGAACGTCGATGTGCTGGGATCCGAGTGGTACGAGGCATCTCAAGAGGCGGGCACGGCGCCGAACTACTTGTTGCAGGTCTCCCGTCTGCGACGCAACAAGGAGGCGCTGCTCGAAGAGATCGGCGAGGTCGCCTATCGCGTCGTCTATGGAAACGCCCTGTGGAGCATCGACCAGATGCTCGGCAAGCTCGAGTCTCGTGTCTACACGTTGAAACGCATGTGAAGCCTCTCGCTCGATCCGGTTGGGCACCTTCCATATTCTCTGTCCGTGTGCACTCAGTCGAATGTTGCGACGAGGTGTATGTCGTCCGGCTCCTTCGCATAGAGAGCGGGGTGTGGAACACGTACCACTTCACATCCACGGTCTCGGTAGAAGCCCACCGCCGACGCCGAGGGAGTTGCCGCAACGTAGATCGACTGTGACCCGGCTGATCGGGCGCGGTCGACAGCCGCGTTCCATAGGTCTGAAGCGACACCTTGGCGACGATACGGTTTGCTGACGTGAAGGAACACGAGCCATGCCATATCGCCTTCGAATCGTTCCTCGACGATGGCAACGCCAGCCACTTGCTCTTGATCGAACGCGCCGAGGAGTGTGGCGCCTCGCTTGAGTATGGGTTCGAGATCGTCGACGAACCCTCCGACGCTGTGCGGACCGCTGCCTTCCAACGCCCACCGAGGCACCGCAATGTCAGCCGGGCGGCTCCTGAGCTCGCCGACATGAGCCTCAAAGACGGTGTCGACATGCTCTGAACGATCGATCTCAGCAATGAGGTTGATGCCATCGGCCGGAAGAACTCGTACGTCAATCATCAGCAGATTCTGGTCAAGGATCCGAAGCTACATCAAGCGAGCTGGCTCACCGGGGCGCGAATGGTGCGCTGCTTGGCGTTCCTTCGTGAGCCGATCCGATCGTGGCGGGTTATTCTCGTGGCGATGTCCACGCAATCCACCAACGATCCTGTCCGCGATCAGCTCTTCGAGGCCGCGCGCGAGTTGATTCGGTCGATGGGTTACGCAGAGATGTCACACGCGGATCTCACGTCGGAAGTCGGAATCGGACGCACGACGTTCTACGAGCACTTCTCCTCCAAAGAGGACTTGCTTGTCCAAATGGTTCGTCGGGATCTGCCACCACTGATCGCAGAGTTGATCGAGACGGTTGACGAGACCGCAGCGCCCGACCAGCGCCTCCTGGAGCTTGCCAGACTGATGGTTGCGTTTGTTGGCACCGACCACATAGGCCTGATTCTCCACACCGAGGTCCCGCACTTGTCACCACGGGCACAGGAGCAGATCTCTGAGGCTCACACCGGGTTGTCGATGGCCTTTGCAGACAGTTATCGCGAAGGTGTGCGATCAGGCGTGTTTCGGATGGTCCCGCCCCGGCTCGCAGGGCGAATGATGGAGCAGATGATCATGGCTGGTGGAAAAGCTGTGATGGAGGCAGACGATCCAGCCACGGACGTTGTCGATATCGCGCAGTACACGGCGGAGCTTGTTGTTGCGGCGTTCAAGGTCGACAGGGAGTAGCGGCGTGCGTATCAGCATCGTCACGTTGTTCAAGTCGTACTTCGATTCTCCGTTGAAGGTCTCGCTCGTCGGAAAGGCGATTGACGAAGGACACATGGAGGTCGACTTTCACGACCCCCGTGACCATTCGAAGGGTGTGCACAGGCAGGTCGATGACGCCCCATTCGGTGGTGGCGCCGGAATGGTGATGATGGCAGAACCGCTTGCGCAAACTCTCGAGCCCCTCTCTACGTCCCACAGGGTGATGTTGACGCCTTCAGGACAACCACTTACCCAGGCCACCCTGGATCGTCTCGTCGGGTTCGGTCACGTCACATTCGTCTGCGGACGCTACGAGGGCGTCGATCAACGGATCCTTGATCACTTCATCGACGAGGAGATCTCTCTCGGCGACTATGTGCTCCTCGGCGGAGAGGTGGCAGCTGCTGCGATGGTCGAAGGCATGGCGCGCCTGCTTCCGGGCGTCATCGGTAACCCAGATTCGACCGAACACGAAAGCTTCAGGGATGGCCTGCTGGAGGAACCGGTCTACACGAGGCCAGCTGAATGGCGGGGATGGAAGGTTCCTGAGATCCTCCTCTCAGGTGACCACGGGAAGATTGGTCAGTGGCGTGAGGAGCAACGACGCGCGCGAACGACCGAGCGAAGGCCAGATCTCGGGGTTTGAGCAGGGCGGTAGCATCGTTGCGGGTGTAGAATCATCGTCTCAATCACCTCACCATTCTTTGTTCGGAGGATCCTGTGAATACGATCGAGCAGATCGAAGCGGAGCAGCTGCGCGACGACATCCCGGAGTTTGCACCGGGCGACACCGTGCGTGTGCATGTCCGCGTCATAGAAGGCGGACGTGAGCGCGTCCAGACCTATGAAGGTGTTGTTATCGCCCGCAAAGGCGGCAATGGGGCACGTGCGACGTTCAATGTTCGAAAGATCAGCTTCGGTGTTGGCGTGGAACGAATCTTCCCGCTGCACTCGCCAATCCTTCAGGAGATCGAAGTAATCCGTAAGGGTGACGTACGGCGTGCAAAGCTGTACTACCTGCGGGACCGGGTCGGCAAGGCCACCCGCATCAAGGAGAAGCGCGACTAGTTCGTGTCTGACTCCCCTGTGGTCAATCAGCAGCCGGTTCGCGCAAGCGGGCCGGCTGTTCTGATTCAGGCCTACGGCGAAATGGCTGCGGATGCACAGTTTTTGGCTGACGCCCACGACGTGTTTGGTGAGCTGCTCCGCCGCAACGGTCTTCCTCCACTCTGGCGTCGCGAGGCATCATTCGAAACACTGGTGAGATTCGTCCTGGAACAACAGGTCTCACTCGCATCGGCGAACGCCGCGTTCCAGAAGCTCGATTCGAGGCTTGGCGGAGTCACACCAGAGGGTGTGCTCGCGTTGACTGACATGCAGATGCGAGAAGACGGCTTCTCGCGCCAGAAGACCGGGTATGTCCGAGGGATTGCCGACAGCATGCTGTCCGGTGAATTCGAGGCTCCCGCCCCAGGCTCGGATACCAAAGACTCGCTGAAGCGGCTTCTTGCGATCAGGGGCATTGGGCCTTGGACGGCCGCATGCTATGTGCTGTTCGTCTGTGGAGATCGAGATACATGGCCAACGGGCGACCGCGCCCTTTACGTATCGATGGCCACGAATCTGAGCCTTCCGGATGTCCCCGACCGGGAATCAGCTGACGGGGTTGCTTCGTCGTGGGCGCCGTGGCGTTCGACGGCCGCAAAGATGCTGTGGTACGACTATCTCGGTGGGCGGTCCCATGTTCCTGCGCCGGGCGCTGGATTTGTTGGGGGGTCGGGTAAGGTTCTCTCGTGATCCCGCCTGACCTCGACGAAACAGCACCCGTGCCTGAGCAATCTGAGCCAGTAGAAGCTGACGAGGACCACAAGAAGCAGCTTCCACTGTGGCTCGAATTCCCTCTGCTGATCGGTGCAGCGCTACTCATCGCAGTGCTGATCAAGACGTTCCTCTTCCAGGCGTTCTGGATCCCATCGTCGTCAATGGAGGACACGCTCCAGATCTACGACCGTGTACTTGTCAGCAAGATCTCCTATGAATTCTCAGATATCTCGCAACTCGACGTGATCGTCTTCGACGATCCCCGCGCCGGCTTCGAGCAGCCCGACGAGTCGGCGCTCGACAGGGCGATCCGGAACCTCAAGGAGTCAGTCGGCCTCGCCACACCGCAATCGGAGTTCATCAAACGGGTCATTGGTGTGCCAGGCGATATCGTCGAAGGGAAGAACGGTTCGGTCTATGTGAACGGTGTTTCCCTCGTGGAGCCGTATCTCAAGCAACAAGAGCTTCCGATCCGTGACTTTGCCGCCGTCGAAGTGCCCGATGATCACCTCTTCGTAATGGGGGACAACCGAAGGGCAAGCCAGGACTCGCGGTCCTTCGGTCCGATCCCCATCGATGACGTCGTCGGCAAGGCTTTCGTCATTATCTGGCCGATCGGCAGGCTCGGCGGAATCTGACGGGCCGGCTGCGTGTCACTGCCGATCGATAGTTTCGTCATATGGCTCAGGTTCGATCGCGAGACTTCGGTGTGTTTGGGGAGAAGACTGCCGCGCGATTCCTTGAAGACCGCGGAATACAAGTCGTCGGCCGCAACGTCTTTGTCGACCGCGATGAGATCGACATCATCTACCGCGGTGATGCGGGTCTTGTGGCCGTCGAGGTGAAGTCCGTGACGGGTGATGTCGATCCGTTCGATGCGCTCGACGATGAGAAGATGCGCCGATTCCGTCGAGCGATTGCCGGCTACAGGCGTCCCATCATCGCTATCGATGCTATTGGTGTGCGACTCAACCGGGAGGGCGTTGAGATCCGGTGGCTTCGAGGAATCACCTAACCCGTTGTGTTGGCGCGGTGGTGTCCCAACCTGCGCCGCTCCTTGTACCAGCAGCCACGGTGCCAGTGACGCCTGAGGTCTGGTGCGTCGTCAGGCACAACGACGAGATGGCCGACTCCGGCGTCAATCGTTGAGTCACAGCCGGGACAGAGATAGATCTTGCGTGCCTGATACGGCTGAATCGGGTGCACCAGGTGTTCGTTGAACCCGCCGAGCAGCCCGCTCGGATCTTGCGTGTAGTTGTCAGTCGTACCGGCCATGGCGGCGAGGGTAGACCGGATACTCACGAACCTTCCTATTCCACTGTGTTCCTCTAGTCTGAATCGTCATGACCGACTTCATCACGATCGCGGACGACGGACCCCTTCGAACGCTCACGATGTCCAATCCAGGTGCCAGAAACGCGGTACCTCAGACAGGTTGGGTTGAGCTGGCTGCGGTCTTCAAAGACTTTGAGGCATCCGATCAGCGTGTGCTCATTGTCACCGGAGCGGATGGAGACTTCTGCACCGGAGCCGACATGAACCGTGGAGCGATCACTGCGCCAAGCGCCTCAGACAACGCTGCGCGAATGCGCATGACGAACTCGGCGGCAATTGCGCTCCATC
>Ga0255047_10000936_pt1 | contig 22797 bp, 11 predicted proteins | sample JV7_2_1_MG_FD_183640 | JGI IMG/M metagenome (GOLD analysis project Ga0255047, IMG submission 183640) | Seawater microbial communities from Jervis Inlet, British Columbia, Canada - JV7_2_1 | ecosystem: Environmental > Aquatic > Marine > Inlet | place: Canada: British Columbia | collected 2016-10-06 | reverse complement strand
CTGCCCGCCTTGCGGAGCTCGGCACGGCGGAGCGCCTTCTCAATCTCTTTCGTGGTCCCCGCAAGTAGCGATTCGCGGATATCGAAAATTGCGCGGAGCACGCGGCGCCGGTTCTTCTCGGTGTAGTGGTGGCCGACGTCCTTGTAGCGCTCCGACCAATTGAGCAGCGCCTCCGGGCGCAGCCATTCCGGGTCGCCTTTGATCTCGCCGGCGACGTAGGAGTCCGTGATGTCCCGCTTGATCTGCTGGATCGACGCGGTGACTTCGTGGGGCTGGTTCAGATACGTGACGTAATCCTGCCGGACCTTCGGCGGCCGCCGGGGGGCGCTGTCCCCAGCGGCAAGAGCCGCGGCGTACCCTGCGGCAGCCCTCCGCTTTGCGTCCTCCTCTAGCCCCGGATCGGCCGCGTGCGTCAACTCGTGCGCGAGGACACTGCGCATCGCGCGGCCCAGAGCGTCCCGCTCCCACCCGCGTTTGGGGTTCACGTACACGGCAACGCTGTGCTCTATGATCACCCCGCTGCGCGTCGGCCTCGCGTGGATCTGGTGCTGTCCGCGCACGCCGCGCAGATCCTTCATCCCAGAGTCGTGATACATGCGGACGGCGACGCGTTTCGTCTGCCCCCTCGCGTTCGTGATCGGCACCTCCGTGCTTTTCCGGCCCAGGTGCCGGACCACCCCGTGCCGGTCCGCGCGCGTACCTTCAAGCATCTCCTCGACCGCGAATGCCACTCGAGCCTCGCTGATAGGGATCGACCCCGTGCGCGGGCCCTTGCGCCCGATGCTCTCGCGCCACGCGATCTTGTGCTGCGGGTCCGCATACTTCCCGCCTCGCGGACCGATGTAGGGCCCGCCCTTGCTGAGCGCTTCGCGAACCTGCGCGATGGTGAGGATCTTACGGGCCACCGACTCGCGCCTCCTGCTGCGCCCAGCTCTTCCGCACCGCTGCGCACTCGTGATCGAGTGCGCCGCGACCCTCGCCGATGTCTACGTGATGGCTCCACGCGAGGAGGAGCGCGTTGCGCTGCTCTCGAGTCAAGTGCTTCTTGAGTCTGCGCCAGGCAGCGAACGCTACCACCTGGGTGTGCATACACCCGGCCTTGGCCTGAAAGCGATCGAGGATCTCGGCGCGGCTCATCGCCAAATTCCTCGGTACGCCTTGTGTACGAACGCGAATTGCTGCGGCCAGTGCAACATCAAATGCTTGCGGTGATAGAGGTAGTGCATCGTCACTTCGGCCGCGTTTTCGATCGGCATCTTCTTGGCGTACTTGCTCACGAAGCCCTCGCGCACACTGATCGCCCAGAGCGCGGAATGCCACTGCCGGACCTTCCCGGCGCCCCCCATCTGGTGCATCAAGTAGACGTTCAGGCTGTGCCCGAGTTCGTGCGGGAGCACGCGCTTGATCCGGTGCGCGGGTAACGTCTGCATTAGCCTGATCTCGTTGCTCGTCCAATAGGCGTAGTCGTGCTCCTCCAACGGGTTCTGTACGCGCGGGGTCTCGGTTGTGATGAGCGTGACCCCCACCCGCTTGTCGAAAATTTCGGGCGGGGTGCGCGCGATCACCTTGTCGATCTCCGCCCGCACGCGCGGGTCGCCCACGCGCACGGTGACGCCCTGCTCGGGCACGGACTCGCCGTAGGTCAGGTGGGCGGCCTTCGCCGGCTCCTTCGGGAGCGCCTTGCGCAGATCCCACTCGAGCCAATCGCTCCGCGTGAGCTCGAGGATCTCAAGGTTACCCTGGTCGTCGAATCCCATCCCCTCGGGCACGTGGATGAGCTCGCAGCCGCACCACGGGTGCGTCGCCCCAACCACGGCTAGCCAGTCATCGCGGTGCCTGCCCACGTTGGTGCCGTTCTCCACGAGATCGGAGAGCTTAAAGATCCGCGGATTCGTCCCAGGGCCGCCCGTCAGGTGGAGCCGGATGCAGTCCGGGCAGGCGTCCGGGTTGGGCTGTTTCGCCACCATGATATCGTCGGGATCGCCGTACTGGCTGATCAGGCCCGTGGCGATCCCCTCCTGCATCGCCTTCATCTTCTCGGTAGCCGCGATCCGCCCGAAGTCCCGCGAATAGTCCCCCGTCTTCCGCCCGAGCTCGCTCACGGCCTCGCGCCACGTATCGCGCCGAGCCACGTTCTCCTCGAGCGTCTCGCCAATCAGCCCGGCGTAGCGCCGGCGCACGTTGGCATCAGCCTCGATCGCAATCGTAGAAAAGTCAGCAGCGATCCGATTGCCGAGCCCGGTGATGCTCGCCGCAGCGCTGTGCTGGAGCCAAGTGATCGCCGCTTCTTCCCGCTCGCTGAGCGGATGGCTTGGCGCCCAGCCCTCGACGAATTGCTTGTAGGTCATACGCCCGCGGAGCCGCTTCTCATCCAGCGACCGCGCCGAGGCCAGGACGTGCCCGTAGCGGTAAGCGTCCTCGATCGCTCGCATCGCGCGCGGGGGGAGCTCGTGCGCGCCCGGCTGGAAGGTGAACGCGAGATCTTGCGGCAAAATGCCAGCGTCGATGAGCCGCTGGACATCGCCAGGCCGGAGCGTGTCGGGACCGATCACACCAGCAATGAACGCCTGGTGATAGCGCTCGACCAGCGCCCGGAGCTCGTGGATGTGCTCGGGCCCTGGTGGGGGCGCAGGCCCCGATGGTCCCGCCTTGCCGAGCGGCCCGAGAACGATGTGCTTCTCCACGTAGGCGCGGATCTCAGCCACGAGTTTCTCGAGCTGGGCCTTGTAGGCGAGCTCGAGATCCTTCGCGAGCATCCGCATCGGGCGGTAATCCTGAAAAGTGCGCGCGACGCCCTTGACGCGCTCAGCCTTGACGAGATGTCCAGGCCCCACGACAGCCTGGGCGATCTCGAGAGGCGTCCAATCCTTCGGCGCCTCAATGCGTAGGGTGGTCCCCATCCCGCATACCTACGGGCTCGCGGTGAGATCGCCAACGATGAGCACCTTGACGTTGATGTCCACCGTCGGGCTTAGATTCGTGAGAAGCACCTGATCGGTATTGACCGTGGCGTAGAAAAACGCAGTCACGCCGGCCGCTGCGCTAGCACCTGCGGGATCGGCGGGCCGATCGATGTTGAGATCGCTCGTGCCCGGATTCGCGTTCACACCGTTGGTGATGCTGACTGAGATGCCGAGTGCTGTGAGCACGGCCGCATCTGCGGACACGGCGTCCACCTCAGACGTGAGCCCTGTGGTGGGAGAGGTGATCCTAATCTCACCGCCACTCACGCTCGCCGGAGCCACCGGCAACCCGCCCGAGAGTACCCCCGCGAGCGCAAAAGCGGCATTGATCTCGTTCGCCACGTCTTGCACCAGGCTCGCCGACACCGTGAAAACGATCGCGACCGCTCCCAGGTTGTCGATATCGAGACTCATCGCCTCGCCGCCGGCGAAGCCAGTGGGGAACGAGCCGCCCACACCGGTAACGGCCGCGCCGGTGGCCGCGCCGCCGCCGAGCTCCACCTCAAACTCGCCGTCAGCCTCGATATAGAGGATCCTCGCCTGCGCAACGTCGCCGAAAGGTACGGCGACGTCGGTCGAGCCAGCCTCGAGCAGCATGATCGAGGCGTTGCCGTGGTCGAGGGTATCGAGGAGCTCGGACACCGAGCGATCGAAAAAACAGTCGTCCAGGGAATTATCAAAACCCGCCTGGATCCTAAGTTCGTTCTTGATTCGGATACCCATCAGCCTTCGTCTCCCGACTTGTACTCGATGATCTGCTGACTGCCGGCCAGCGTCCAGCTGCGCTCGCCCTTCCGGAGCTCATCAAGCCGGGCCAGCGTCGCATCGAACGACGCCTCCATCGGCTCACCCTCGCCCTGGTACTCAAACGGCTCCGACACGGCTGGACCAGGGGCGCCCGGCCCAAGCTCCGCCGCTGCGCTGGGCTTGTCCTCGTCCGGGTCCTCGGGGAGCGGGCCGGCGGGGTCCTCGGGCGCGTTGGCCTCCTGTTCCTCGGCGCTCTTCTGACTGGCCCACTGTAGCCACGTCGGGTCGAGGATCACGTCTCCGAGCTCCCCAGGCATTTTATCGAGATCCTGCTCGGCGAGGATCTGATTAACCGTCTTCCATCCGCGGACCTCGACATTGCGGGCTTCGCGAGCCTTGCCCTCGCCCTGGGCATCGATCCCGGTGAACGCGAATTCAAAATCCTCGTCGAGCTCCCAGATCAAGTGGTGGTTCATCTGGTCCTGAATGTGCTGCACGAGAGGCGTGAGCCCCTTGTCCTTGCTCTCGGTCACCTCGGCCTTATTGGGCCGCTTGTCGAACATCGGCCCACCACCGCCACCTGAACCGCCGCCGCCAAAAATGAAATTGATCTCTACCGGATCGACCCCAAAGACGCTGCACGTGAGCTTGGTCAACCAGTCCATCCAGGCGCCGAATTCCATTTCACGATTTGTCGAATGGAGGGAATGCCATTGGATATCCTCAGAGTTAAGGATCGGCGTCTTCCAAGCGTTGGAGACCCCCGAGATCATCGAGTACCACATACGCCGGAAGGCTCTAAGCTGCCTGTCCGGGATGGCCCCCTTGATGTTGATGATCCCCTTGACCGCGCTCCCCTGGGTGAAAAAGCGCGTATTGTATTCGAACCCGTAGAGCCACGCGGTCACGAGCCGGATGATCTGCTCGATCGGGGAAAAGCCGAAGCCGTTGACCCGCAGATCGCTCCGAGGGTTCTTTACGCACCACGCGAGATCATCCGGGCCGAACTCGGCGATCACGGTCTCCTCGTACACCTGGACGTAGGCCACGCGATTGCGCCGCTCGGCGGGGTCCATGTGCTCGACATCCGCGACGGCTGGACGGATGGTCTCTGCCGGTAGGGCCAGGAATCGCGATGGCCGCCCTTTGCGGTCGCGGATTTTCTCGAAACACATCTGATCGTAGGTCATCACATCGCGGATCGACTTCTTGAGGAAGCTCCGGAACGAGTCGCGGTCGTAGGTGCGCTCATCCGGCAGGAGATAGCCGGTGGTCTCGATCATCCGCTCGAGCTCGGCCGCCTTCTTCTGCTCGACCTGCGTCATCTTCTTACGCTTGTCGCGCCGGTCTCGTTTGATGACTCGAAAGCCCTTGTCGTAGTCGCCCTGCTGGGGGCGCGCGAACTGCGCCACCTGATCGATCCGCAGCTGGACGATGGCGGCCACGACGGTGTTGCTTACCGTCATCTGGCGGAGCGTGTCGTAGGTGAGCGCGCTGGGCCGCTGGCGCCAGCCGCCCCAGTCCATGACGCTGTAAGGATCGTGGAAGAGGGCCCGAGGCTTCTCCTCGGTGGGCTCGGCGAGCCCTGCCTTGCTGAGCGCATCGGCCATCATGGGCTGGGACACGTCGTCATCCGACTGCGTGGCCCAATCCCCAGCGGCCCGGAGCGCCGCGCGCGCCATGTCTTCAGCGATGCCCACGAATTACCCGCAAATGCAGTGCCCGTCAGGGTTCGCGAGGTTCTGGCTCTTCGTGAGGTCGCGGAAGCCGTGGATCACACACTCGTGATTCACGCTCGCGCGCGCGACGAAGCCCTTGCTCATCGCGCCCATGCGCCCGACGCGAGCCGCCTCGGTGCGGGCTCCCGCCGCGAAAGGATCCACCTTGTCGTCGATGACCTCAATCTCCGGCACACCTCGCCAGCCGGAGAGCTCGAGAGAAGCGCCGGCCTTCTCGAGCTCCTCACGGAAATGCCCGCGCTTGACCTCGGAGAACGCCAGCACCTCGGCATTCTGCCCGTCGATGCGCGCGTTCATCGCCACCGCGCTGTCACGATCCGTCGGGGTGGTCGTCTTGTGCGAAGGCTTAACGATCCCGCGTGAGCGCAGGACCGAAGCGATTGTCTTGACGGTCTGACCCTTTCCGGCACGGGCCAAATCCTTGTTCATCCGCATATAAACCACGAGCTCGCCCAGAACACGCTTTGCCCAGAACTCCGCGTGGTCTTCATCAGCGAGCGGCGCGATCTTCCGGTGCTCGCACTCCTTCCGCTCGTGCTCGTACGCCTCCTCGACGAACGCCGCCAGGTACTCCGGCAGGAGCTTCGCCGGGAGAGAACTCCGGTTCTTCGCGTGGCTATCATTGAACGAGTAAAGCCCCCCCTTGCGGAGATCCATCTCGAGCGCGCCATCCATCGAGCGCCGGAGCCGCTTCGGCTGCGGCACGTCATCGCCACACTTGCCCACGAAGTCGCCCACGTAATCTCGCCACGCCTGCCGCTTCTTCATCTTCGCGCTCATCTTCGCGCTCATGCGGCCCGTGGGCGCCGGGCGCTGCGGCGGAGGCACGCGGCTCCTACGACCGGGCAGCGGGGGCGGCTCGGGGATGTCCCCCTTGTGTAGATTGATCATTTGGTCGTGCTCCATGCTCTTCTTGGTCGTCTTCTTTTTGCCACCGAGGCCTGCCGCGCGCATCGCCTTCGACCACGGAGGCGTCTTGCCGACCTGATCCTTCGGGCTCACGGGCTTCCCCTGAAAATCAGCCTTCTTGATCGCTTTGCCCTGCTCAAACCACTCCTGCGTCTTGTCGAGGATCTCCTCGATCGTCGCGTCCACCTCATGCACGGGCATTTGGAACCCGGGATCCGCGATCACCATGGCGGCGTAGCGGTGGTGCCCGTCGAGCACGTAGCCGTCCTTGGAGACCACGATCGCGTTCTTGGAAGGGTGCCAGTCGGTCCGCACCTTCTTCCCATCGAACACGGCATCGTAGAACCCGCCGTCGCCGCGCGCCTTGCTCTCTTCGTACTTCTTCTGAGCCGAGGCCATGCCGTAGCTCTTGGCCGTCTTGATCTCGCGCTGGGTCGCTTTCAGCGTGCCGACCGGGCGCGTGAACGGGCTGCCGTCGGCCTTCTGGCTCTTGACGCCCTTCCCCTCCGCCTTGAACTCGGCGAGGAAGTTCTTGATCGCGTTCTTGTCGCCGCCCTTTTTCGGGTCGTCGTTGAACTGCGGCATCCACGTCCGCACGATCCCCAGATTGCCGGCGCAGACGGGGGGATCGGTCTTGCAGAGGTCGGCCGCCTTGTCGATCCCGCTCTTGATCTTCTGGGCGATCTCCTCGTGGCTCTTGCCGCGAACGGTGATCTTGTACTCGGGGATGTCGGTCTCGCCGTGCTTCCCCTTCTGCCCACCCTTGCTGCCGCCGTACTCATATTCGTAGTGGCCGGGCGTGCCCGTGCGCTTCCCAGCGCCCGTATACGGGCGCTCGGCCATCTTCGCGCTCATGTGACCCGCTACGGTTCCCCTGCCCTGCTTCCCCATGAGCGAGTTGCCGTGCGAGGCCTTGCTGAGCTCAGCATCCGAGAGCTTCTTGAGATCCTTCCGAACGTCCCGCACGCGGTAGACCCTGCCGGAGCTCACGTCCCACGGCGTATCGGCGAGGCCGCCCTTCGCCTCGTGGTGCGCGGCTTCCATCTTCTGGTGGTGCTTGAGCGCTTCGTGGAGCTTGCGGTCGGCCTTGAACTTCTTTTTACGAAGCTCGGCGGAGTGCTCGCCCCTGGTGGGGCGCGGCGGATGCTTGCCCATCCCCAGAAAGCCCTTGCTGCCCTTGGGGTCCTTACCCTTGTGCTTCGCGTCCCATGCCGCTTGCGCTTCCTTGCGGGATCGAGCGTGCGCTCGGTCCCACAGGCGCTTTTCGATCTCGTCCGCGTGAGCGCGGTGATGGATAGCCCGCGTGCGGTGGTGGGCACGCTTGTCATCCTTCGAGCCCTCGGGAGACCACGGGATCTTGTGCTGCGGGTCGGCCCACTTCCCCCCACGCGGCCCGGTGTACGGGCCTCCCTTCGAGAGCAGCGCCGCGGCCTTCTCCTCGGGCATCATCGTCATCTTGACGAGATCCTCGAGCCCATCGATAGCGTCGGCGCTCCGCGCCATCGCCCAAGGGGCACCGGCGTAAGCGTAGCCGCCCCTGGTGCTGCGCCTAGCCTCCCGCTCAGCCTTCGCCTTCTTCGCATACATCTTCGCGCGGCCAACGGTCTCGGCCATCTTGCCGGTCATCTGCGCGCTGCCCGATCCCCACCCCCTGCTGGGCCGCTGGGAGGAGTAGGGCTGGCCGCCGCCATAGCTCATCGAGGCCCCGGTCTCCATGTCCTTGTCGGTGGTGCGCCCGCTCGAGGTCGTGTGCCTCGTCATAGGGGGCTGGTTGTGCCCTCCGGGCCCCGTAGCCCCCGGCCCAGCTACGCCAGACCGTCCATGCGTCCCACGCGAGCCAGGGCCTACCTTGCCCGTCATCGCTGCGCGCATGACCTTGCGGCGCATCTTGCCGGTCATCGTCGTCGGCGACGACTTCCGCGGGCCTCCCTTTTTCTCCTTGCTGCCTTCCCTACCCGAACCACCCGCCGGCTTCCCCGGAGTCATCTGCTCCTTCGGGAGCTCCTTCGGTAACGATCCCGGGTCCATCCGGCGGCGGCCCTGCTCAGTAGTGGGCACGCGAAGCCCGTGCCCGGCCGTGTTGCCCCAGCCCATCCGGCGCTGAACACTACGCACGGCCCCTTCGATATGCTGAGCAGCGCCGCCCGCCGGCCTGCGATGGCGCGCAGGCACCTCGAGCTTGCCTACCATGTTGGCGGCGACCGCATCCCGGCGACTCATGAAACCCGAAGTGCTGACCACGCCATGGCGAGAAGGCGCCCCCTCCTCATGCGCCGTTTGGATCCCACCCGCTCGGGGGTTTTTCACTACGCGAGTCCCGTAAGGGCTCACGCGCTTAACCACCCGCGCCGCTCCGGACTTCGCCAACCCCCAAGCGGTGAGATCCGTCCCTTGGGCCTGTAGAGCAGCCGCAATCGCCTGCGGGCTCGTGGGCATTGCCAGCGCAGCGCGCGGGTCAGGAGCCTCGGCAGGGTCGTAAGAGCTAGGATCCGCCTTCCGCATAGTAGGCATAAGCGCGTCCCAATTCACAAAATCGCCACCCTTGGTCATCGCACCCTGACCGAGCACTTTCGGACGCGCCGTTTCGAATTCGGACGGCGCCGGGCTACCCGCAGCCTGGGACGCCACCTCGGACTCGAGGGCAGCTACGCTCGCGGGCTTGGTGCCCTCTGGGATTTTTCGGTTCAGCGGGTTCATACGTTCTTCCTACCTGCGAAGGTGCGCGAGGGCTGCGCCCACGTCAACGATCGAGCTCATTCAATTCGCCGAGTCGGACGTCGCGAAACAAAGCGCAGCCTGCGCTCGCGCTTCTCATCCTCGTCCTCATCGGGGTCGTCCTTGTATGTCGAGCCCTGGTCTGTCGTGCCGGCCGCGAGGCGGTCCATCCGCTTCGGGACGACCAGCGCCGTCCGCTGCTTACGCCCCGGCGCCTGGCCATACGTTGCCGCTACGTTGAGCGTGGTCTCGGGGTCGTAGCGGAGCTCGGGCTCGCCGTCGTGTGTCTCGCCGTGAAACGACGAAATCCCAGCGTTACGCGCCGCATTGGCCATCCGCCGATTGCGCCGCTGTTCCCGCTGGAGCTTGTTGCGCTCGTCACTCTCGGGCTGGAAGTAGATATCCGCGAAATCCGGGGTAGGCTGACGTTCCCAAACCGGGGCTGGTCCGTGCGTCGGCGCCGTAAGCGGAAGCGCCGAAAACGGGAGCTTTTTCTTGAGCTCACCGAAGCTATGCAGGTGCGCCCTCACGAGCGCCGCCCTGCCCCGAAAGCGGAGCCTGTCAACAGGTACGATCAACGGGGCACTAGCCTCGCTCTTTTCCGCCATGTCGTCCTCGTCATCGCGCTTCTTTTTGCGGATCTTCGCCACGCGCGGCCCGCCCTCGCCGTTGATGACGGTGAGCTTGCCGCGCATCCGGCGCTGCGCCGGAGCGCGCTGGGACTTTCCGCTCACCTATTCCTCGAGAGAATCCGAGGCGCGACCTGGAGCGCCTCAAGCGAGTCGATCCGGTGCCTCGGGTGTACGTCAGTATCCTTGTGCTTCCTCGATCCCCAGACCTTGCCCTGGGGCGTGGTCGCCACGAGCTGGTGATTGCCGTGCTGCGCGAGCTGGCGTTCATGATGGCGCGTACCAGACCTCAAATCGGCCGCGTGCTGGCTGTGCCCGAGCGAACTCAGCGCATCAATGGCGTCCGGCTTCTTCCCAAACATTCGCTGCACCAACGAACGCTTTTTGCTCGGCTTCGAGCTCTTCTTCTGGTGCCTCGCCTCGCGCTTCTTGAGCCGAGCCACGTGGTCTCTCCGCTTATACGGGATCGTGTGCCTCGCATCTTTCCAGAATCCGCCCCGCTTCCCGATGTACGGACCTTCCTCCGCCTTCCTAAGTTCGTCCATCGCCGCTCTCCTGCTCTTCGACACCTTACCCGCATCGGGATCGTAGCCGAATATCTCCTTGGCCATCTGCTGCGTGGCGTACCGGCCCTGCGTGTTGAGGTGCCTCTGCCAAGCCTCCTCGCGCCTCGAGAACCGGAACCCGTTGCGCTTCATCTTCTGGATAATGGCCTTGCTCGGCTTGCCCGCGTGGAAGTGGAACCGGATCCGGTTCGCTTCCTTGTCCTCCTCGATCGTGAAGCCGTCCCCCACGATGTCGGGGCGCGGGGCCAGGGCCGCCGCGCGCTCGAGCTTCTCGATCCGCTTCTTCGTGTTGCGGATGGTCGCGCCGAGGTTGCTGAGCATGTAGCTCGGATGCCGGTAGAGCACCCCCTCCTCCCGCTTGGTCTCGCTGTGGCCCCAGGGGTTGGGGTCCTTCTTCTTGCCCTTGTTGTAGGCCTTGATGCGCGCGCGCTGCGCCTCGAGCCCCGCGAGCTTCACCTTGAGCGCGGAGACCGCATCGGGATCGTCCGAGCTCACCACATGGTTGCCCGACTCCACGGAGCTCGCAGCGTTCTCGGCCTCACGGAACGTCGCCGCAGCCTTGGACGAGAGGCTCTGAGCTCGCTCGATCGCGCGCTGGTGCTTCCGCTGGCTGTGGTGGCCCATGAGGATCGGCTGCCCCATCGGGATATGCCGGACCTGGGCTCCCGAGGAGGCCCACTGCCCTTCCGCTTCCGCGCGCAGCCGCGTGGCCTTGCGCCGCTTCTTTTCCTTCCGCTCGCGCTGGTGATCGGTCAGCCCGTCATCGCCGAGCACCGCTCGATGATCGGGCTCGGCCGTCGCGGGCTCGGCCGGAGCCTTCGGCGCTGGCTTGCCCCCGAACATCGACTCTTGCGTGTCGACCGGATCCGGCACGAACGCGCCGAACGACTCCGCGCGCGCCTGGGGCGTGAGCGAAAATGCCTCGTTCTCGAATCCCATCGAGACCGTGCGCTCCTTCGCGCTCTTCGGCTTCGACGTCTTGCGCCGGAGCGCCTCGAGCTTAGCCTCGGTCTCGACCTGCTCGCGCTTCTCCTTGAGCTTCGCCGAGGCGCGCTGCGACACCTCCCGATACCTGGCCTCCTTCGCGCGGCGTGCCTTGGCCTTCGCCTGGTTGGCCTCCTGGTTGGCCTTCGCCGTCAGCTTCGCGCGGCTCGCCGCCGTGGCGATGCTCACCGACGCCGGAGTGCCTGCCTCATCGCCTGCCCCGAAAAGAGGCACGCGCGAGTTGTGCGCCAGGGAAACCCTGGACCCGTCCTTGAAATAGACCGTGGTCGTCTGAAAGCCCGTATCGTGGGCGCTCACCGAACGGCCGCCGCCTACGGTGTTTTTCACCACGCGGGCCTTGCCGTTGACCTGGATAGTCTGCCCGCGCCTCACGCTGTGTAGAGCCTTGACCTGGGCCTGCTCCATCGGCGCCGGGGCCTTGGGCTTCTCCGTGTAGTGCCGATAGACGGCGCGGCCGGCGTCATCGAAGAGGCCGGCGAGGCTCGCGATCACTTCCTTGCCGTGCGCGTCGGCGCCCTTGCCGATCGCGCTCACCATCTCGCCCATGCGCTTCACGAGCTTCGCGTATTCCTGCGCACCCTTGAGCGCCCCGGCCGCTTGGACCGTGGCCACCTGGCTGGCGAGCTGGCTCCGCACGGCCTCGAATTTGGCGTGATCGCCGCGCGCGCCGCCGCGGAGATCGCGCGCGAGCTCCTTGGCCTTGGTGTACGGCTCGAGCGCCATCGCGTTTGCTGCGTCCTTCGGCGACTCCCGCAGGCGCTTCGCCGCGGCGCCGCTCTGCATCCCTGCGAGCGCCTTCTCCGCGTGCTCTCGGATCTTCTTGTGTACGACCCCGTTGGCACCGGCGCCCACGCGGCTGCTCTTCAGTCCGGTCGTCAGCCGGGCCAGATGGTTGACCTCGCCGGTGGCGGCCAGCTTGTCGATCGCGCTCTTCGCATCGGCCAGCGCGGAGTCGATCGCCGCGTGCCCGCCCTCGAGCACCTTGCCACCGTCGCCGGTGTTCTTGCCCGTCGTGCGGAGCGCCCGGTGGATCTGCTCGTCCGCGCGCACATAGGGAGACTTCGAGCTCGAGGGCTTCGGCGCCGCGCCGCCCGCCACCGCCGCGGCGTCGCGCCGCTGCGCCGGCGCCATCTGCTCGCGCTGGTATTGCGCCTCTTCCTCGCGCATGCCGCGGCGCATCTTGCGGCCGTAGTCCGCCTCCTCCCGCTCGCTCATCGCGCGGAGCTCGAGCACCTTGTCCGGCCGGAAGCCGATCGCCTCGGCCTCCTCGATGACGTCGGCCGGGTACTTGCCCCGGTCCTCCTGGGTGATCGCCGCGCGGACCCGGTTCCGCCGCGCGTACTCGTCCTCTTCCTTCCGCTGCGCGACCGCGCCCGGCCACTGCTCGGGGTCGGACACGACCCTGCTGGCCGGAGCTTCGGCCACCTCGCGCGTCACCTTGACGGTCGCGAGATGCTCGGCCACCTGGCGCATGTTCCGGAACCGGAACCCCTGGCCCTCGACGACCCCGCCGTGGCTGATCGAGCTCACCTCGTACCGACCGCCCCGCCCAGACTTGCCGTGGTCCCAGACCACGAGGCCCGGCCAGCGGATCCTGTCGAGCTTCCAGTAGCGCTCAGTGGGCTTGCCGTCTCGATCCGCGCTGACCACCTCCCAGATCGGCTTGAGCTTCGGGACCGGCGGCTTGGCCTCCTCGAGCACGGCCTTGGCGTCCTCGAGCTTCGCCTCCGCTGCGGCCTTCGCCTCCTCGATCACCGCCTTGGCGTCCGCGGCCTTCGCCTCGGCCTGCTCGGCCAGCCAGTTTGAGCCCTTGTCCGTTCTGTAGGCCCCGTGGAGCTCGCCGCGATGCTCCTCGCCGGCGATATGCCCCGCCGCGAGCGCTTCGCGCACACCCGGCCGGTCCAGCGGATATCCAATCGCCGCCGGCCAGCTGGCGAGCTCCCGCAGGAGCTTCGCGCGGGGTATCGACGACTGACCCGAGGTCACGCCCCGGTCTACTCCGGCGCCGCCGCTCGGCATCCGGTCCCAACCCGGGGGCTTCGGATCGTTCGCGCCGGGCTGCCCCATCGCCTCGTAAAAGCCGGGCGGGGCGTCATCCTCGGCGGGCGGCGGCTCGCCGTAGGCCTCCGCACGGTCCGCGAGCTCGTCCTCGTCCTCTTCCATCCTGTCGGCGAAATCCTCGTCCGACTCGGCCACCGCTTCGGGCTCCACCACTGGCGGCGGCCGATCGAGAGCGGCTATGAGCGACTGCTGGATGCCGCGAAACAGGCCGACGATCCCGCTCAACCGCGCCCATTCCGCGTAGCCCTCATCACCTGCATAGAGCCGCGAGCGGTTCTTGCCGGTGAGTTCCTTGATCCGCGCCTTGGCTCGGTTTGACGAGCGATTACTCGCGAGCTTCGCCGCATAGATGGCCTGGAGGTCGCCACTCGCGATCAGATCAGCAACAGCCTTGTGCGCCTGCCGGTCCGACCACCCCCACCAGCTATAAACCCGCTTGCCGTCCACGACGGAAGCGCTGCCCATCTTCTGGATCTTCTCGTCATCGGTCAGCCCCTCGAGCAGCGCAGCCAGCCGGGCCTTTGCCTCCTCGGCGGTTAGGGAGCGCTCCGATTCGAGCCGCTCAACCAGAGCCGTGCCGCGCGCGCGGTCCCCCGGCGCCAACCCGCGCTCAGCGTCCGGGCGGAGGGTAGGGCGCTCGAGGTCAGAATCCCGCTCGAGGTCGGGCCGGACCACCAGGCTGAGAATCGTGCCGTCTGGATAGCCGCTGCTCCCACCGGCGGAGGCTCCCATCCGCACCTCGAGGTAGTTCACCGGACCCCAGACCTTCCACCGCTCGCGCAGCTTCGCCAGGAGCTCGCGCCCGTCGTGGATCGCCTTGCCCTCGCTCCGCACGCTCACGATGATGCTACGCCCAAAGAGCGCGTGGTCGTGCCCGTCATGAGCCGTCACCCGGTCCTCGAGCCCGAGCTCCGCCGCCAAAGCCTTCGCCTCCGCGTCCATCCCCTCGGGTGTGATCTTCGCGCTCGGCGCTGGCAGCACCGCAGGCGGAGGCCGGTCATACGCCTCCGCCTCGTAATGCACCGTCCAGGCGCCGCGCTTGCCCTCGACCCGCACGTCCTTCGCGCGGAACGCCGGCTCAGCCGTCCGGCGCCCCTCCTTATCTACTTGCTTCGCATAGGCGCTGGCCGCTTTCTTGGTCTTGAATCCGCTCTTAACCCGCGGCCCGAAAGCCTCCGCGAGCGCCGAAGGCGCCCCAGCGGTTTCCAGCACCGCCGCCGCGTCGCGCCGCTGCGCTTCCGGCATCGTCTCAAAGTTGCTCGGCCGCTCCGCGAGCTCGGCGTGCAAAGGGCCTTTTGCGGTGTAGCCCACAACCCACTGGGCACCCTTTTTGTCCACACGAACGGACTGGCCCCCCTGGGACCGAATCTTCGTCGCCTTCTCGTGGGCAGCAGACGGATCGCGGTAGCCGGGCGTTGAGAAGACCCGGTAAGGCTTGTCCTCGCGCGCAGCAGCACGCCGGCCTTCCACCTCCGCGGCGAGCCGGGCGTCCTCGGCCTCCGGCATCGTCTCGAAGTTGCTGGGGCGCTCAGCCGCATCCCAGAACCAGCCGAGCAGCCGGCCGTCCGTGATGCCGTGCTCGCGTATGATGCGACCCTCGGCAGCCTCCCGCGTCTTGTCGGCGAGCTCCTGCGTCGGGAAGGCGTCGCCCCCGCGAGCTCGGATGGCCGCGATCGCAGCCGCCTGCGGCGCCATCGCACGCACCGCCTCGGCGAGCTTCTGAATGATCGCCCGCTCGTCGGCCCTCCCCGTGGTCTCGCTGCGGCCCATGATCGCCGCAAACTCGCCAGCGCTGAGATCGCCACGGCCAGGCTCGCGCGTGGGATCCGCCGGCGCATCCCCTCGGCCAATCCCCCCAGCGTCGCTCGGGCCTCCCTGCGCCTCGTTCTTGGCAACCTGCTCGCGCAGACCCTCTTGATGCCCGGCGTCGAAGGCGTTGATCGGCGCCCCGACCTGGCGGAGATAGCTGGCCAGCATCTCGGCGGTCCAATGGTCCTCTCGGGCCTCCTTCGCGCCTGCGGCCCTGCCCTCGGTGACCTCGGCGACGGAATCCGGCATCGTCTCGAAGTTGCTCTCACGCTCCCTGCGCAAGTTCGCCATCGCCGCGAGATGCCAGTCACGGTGCGCAGCTCGAGCGGCCTGGAAGCCCTTGCGCTGGCTCGGGTAGAGCCCTCCAAGGCTGAAGACCTGTCTGCCTCGCTGCGTCTCCTTGACCGTGCCGTCCATGCCGATCGCGAGGTACTGCCGGCCCACGTACACGCGGACGTCCTTCTTGCCCCACGCCTTCGCGCCCTTGATGCCATTCGCGCGTAGGCGCTCGGCCAGCTTCTCGGCGTGCTCCATCGCCCGCTCGTGGGTCCCGTCCTGCGTGCGGTACTTGGCATCGGGGTGCTTCGCGACCGCGCGGGCCTGGTCCTCGCTGAGCGCATCCCTCCACGTATGCGTGGCGCCCCGGCGCTTTTGCGCCTCGAAGCTCTCCCGCTTGGCGGCCGGCGGCCCAGGCTCACCCGGCTCAGCCTCGAGCGTCTCGAGCCCCAGCGCCGGAGCCTCCGCCACCGACAGCACATCGATCGGGTGGCCGGTCGTGTGCCCGCCGATCGCATCCTGGGCGTACAGCATGAGCATCGCGGCCTTTTCGACGTCGCCGCCGCTCGCCGGTCGAATGTGTAGCGTCCCCTTCGGGCCCCTGGTCCCCTCGACCGGCTCCACCTCGAGCCCGCCATACTGACCCGTGGTCTTCCCGGTGACCCGGTACTTGAGCTCCGCCCCCTTCATCCAGCGGCGATCCGCCTGCGAGCGGTAGTTCGACACCTTGACCGTGAAGACCTGGCCAAGAGCACCGGCCAGGATGTGCGCGATGCTCGCCGCCACGCGCCGAGCCGCGTTCTTCACCGCAGGAGGCAGATCGAGCGGCGCCACCGCATGGGCCACCGCCGTCGCAACAGCACCAGGCTGGATAACCGCCTCCGGCTTCTCCTCGCGCCGAGCCGTCGGCTCTTCCTTCGCCGGCTCCGGAGCCACCGGACGGCCGAACAGACCCAGCTGCCGGCTCTCCGCTTCCTTCTTGCGCCGGCGCGCGTGCTTCTTCCCGTCGTGACGGTAGCTGTAGTCCCAACCGCCCTTGCCCTTGTTCTTCCGCGGATTCCACTTCCGCGAGGTGTACTTTCCGCCCTTCGCGCGCCCACGGGCCTTCGCCATCGCCTCCGCGAGGGCCGCCGGGTCCGCATCGACCTGCATCATGCGCCGCGCGGTGCCGTCAGAGCCTCGGAGCGTTATCCACTCCCTCGGCTGCGCCGCCTTTCCGAAATTTTCGGGGCGGTAGGTGGTCCCCCCGTGCCTATTCTGGCCATTCGGATATCCAAAAGGGCCCCTGCGGCGCTGGAGGGTCGCAGCGTGCGGGGCCGGGAGCACAGCGGGCGGCCTATGGGGTCCCCGCTGCCCCCTGCCCTTTCTGAGCTCGAGCTGGGGGGGCGGGGTCGCTGCGCCCGGGGGCCTCGTCGAGCCCTTGGCGAGCTCCCTGTTTCGCCCTGGGCTGCCTGCTGCGCTCCCCTGGGCTGCCTTGCTGAGCTCGAGCCCCCCTCTCGCAGTGCCCGCCGAACCCTGTTCTGCGCTGGGGGAAATGTTGCCCTCCCGACGCATCGATTCTGCACCTCTACGTGATCGATCATCCCGCGCTTTGCCGGCGAGCTGGCGCACGAGATCGAAGCTGTGCGGAGCGCTCACAGCCGCACCACGTGCTGGAGCGGCCCGAAGTGCGTATCCGGAGCGCCTGGATCTGGCGCGGAGCGGCGCGTCGCAGCCCGGTGCATCTGTACGGCGTCATTTTGGGATAATGGCGCTACATACCGCGCGGTCTCCTCTGCATATCCTTTTTTCAGTTCCTCGAGGGCCATCTGCGCGTGCTCGGCGAAGGAAGCGGCGAGCCGTTCTCCTCTGCGCGCTGCTGGTCTTTTTGCGGTTTTGGCCTGGTGCTTGGCGTGCTTGGCTGCGCTGTTGAGCGCTTTTTCTCCGAGAGCTTTGACCTTGGCGGTGGCGGCGTCTTTCTGGGCCTTAGTGGATCGCGGGTCAGCGTGCGCCTTCGCGTGTTCTCGCTGCGCTGCGCGGTGTTCGACTGCGTCGACTTTTGCGGTGTGGTGCGCGTCGGCGGTGCGGTGTGCGTCCTGCGCATCTGTCATGTCGTCGTGAGCGGCGCCTACGCCCTTCCCGCTGCGCTTGGCTTCATCGTGCGCCTTTACGGCAGCGCTGGCCTTTTTGGCTGCGGCTTCGACGTGGGCTTTGGTGCCTGCCGTCTTCTTGGCGCTCTTTTTCCTGCTGGCAGCTGGTCTTTTGCTTTTGGTCTTGTTCTCGGTCTTCGCGGCTGGCGCGTTATCCGATTGCGAGGCTTCGTCGGGGTTTGCTGGCAGTTCGCCTGGAGCGCGCTGCTCGGTTGCCGGTGCGGGTTCATTCTCCATGGGTTGCGCGTCTCCGACGCCTCCGGCTTGCCTAGTTTGGTCGGCTCGCTCTGCTGCGCCTTGTGGTTCGTCTGGTGCGGGGCCGCCCATCAAGGCCTCGTCGGCCTGGTGCTCGGCGTGTGCTTCGTCGGCAGAGCGGCGCTTGCTGTGTTCTTTGATCTTCTGGGCTTGCTCGTGGAGGTCTGCGTCATCCTTCGGCCCGCCGGGCCCCCGGAGTTTCGCAAAGATGGCGATGAGCTTTTTGAGGATCGGGTGCGGCTTCTTGAGTTTCTTTTGGGCTTGCTTGAGCTCGCTCATCACGGAGTCGTGGTGTTCGTCGAGCATGGCCTGGTCGAGCTTGGCTGCTGCGAGCTCGGCCTTGTGCTGGGCGATGAGCCGCTTTCTCATGGCTCTCGGGAGTGACTTGTCGCCCTTCACGGCGGCGATGCGGCTCTTCACTTCCTGCTGGTGAGCGTGGGACGCGACGATATCGCTCATGACCTTGGTCGCTTGGCTGAGCCCTTGCTGGACCGCTTGGATATCCGGGTGGACGGCTGAATGGCGCTGTCTCCCTCCGGATATGGCGAGCGACTCGCCCTGGCCGGGCTGTTCAAGTGGCTGCTGCTGCTCTTCGGCGCCCATCGGCGCGGCGCCTTGTTCGCCGCCATCAGGCGGCCCGTTCTGACCGGTAGCTGCGCCCATCGGCGGGGGCTGGTCGCCTTGCTCAGCATCGGGGGCTGCGCCGCCGGGGGCTGCGCCTGGTGGCTGGCCGTCTGGCGCTGCTCCGGGCCCTGCTGCCCCCTGGGCCGCGCCAGGTTGCCCTTCCGCTTGCTGCGCCTCGAGCTTCATATTGTGAGCTCGAGAATGTGTCTGAAGCGCGTGACGGTGCGCGTGCTCGAGTTCCTCGTCTCCCGAGCGGCGCGCGGCATCGACGCCGGCCTTGTGGCGGTCCCACATCGCCTCGTGGTCAGCCGTGCTCATATCGGGGTGGAAATCGCTCGTAATGCCGCCGCCGGTGTGCAGCGTGAACCCTCCGCCGTCCTTCTTTTCGACGGTCGGCTTGTAGCCCTTGTGGTGGCTGTCGAGATGCTCGCCCGGTAGCGCGTTCGTGGTGCCTTCGTGCGCGCCCTTGCCGGCCTGCCATCCAGCCTGGCCGGGGTACTTGTAGAGCCAGCCTCCGTGGCCGTCGGGCTTGCGGCTCTCGTACTTGTGGCCGGCGCCCTGCGAGCCTTTCTTGGCCTTCGAGAGCAGCGTGGATAACGGGAGCGTGTGCATCATCTCCGGCGCGGAGCTCTTGCGGGCGGTGATCATGCTACGTGCCCCCACCGACGGCTCGCCTTCGCCACGCGGCCCCAGAACCGCTCCTTCTGCTGCGCCGTGATCTGCATCGGATTTCCTTGCTGTGTAGCGGATCTGCGGGCCACGCCCGTAGTCCGTTTGGACGGTGCGCCTCCAGTATGCCGTGGCTCGCTTCACCACCTCGCCCCTCGTCTCGCTCGGGATGTGCCGGAGCGTGCGAAGGGTCTCGAGCAGAGCGCCCCTCGCGAGGAAGAGGCGCTGAGTCTGGGTCTTGAGCGTCGTCTCCGCGTTCTGGTCGCTGACGAGACGCTGGATCCGCTGGGCGTCTGCGTTATCCAATCCGAGGCCGAACGTGACGTCCTCGAGCCGCTCGACCTTGCGGGGGAGCGGCGCGAGCTCGGAGCCGGTGCGAAAGAGGCGATTCGCGGCGTTCTGAACCGCGTTGATCTCACCCCGACCGGCGCGGAGCTGCGCGCGGATCTTATTAGTCGGGGCGTACGCCGGAAAGCGCCCGGCGCCGGTGTGCCAGCGTGCGCGCTCTCTGGTCTCGCCTTGCCCCATCGCTCCGCTCCTCACTCGAGGTCAAGCGGCGAGTGGCCGCGGAGCTATGTGCTCCGCGGCCGATGCGACCACCTAACCGGTCCGGCGCTAGATGCCCGGCGTAGCGTCGCGCACGCCGAGAAGGAGAACAGTCACAACCTCCGCATCGGGAGCCATGGCTGTCGTCAACGTGACCGTCCAATCGTTATCGGCCACCTGTGTGATAACGGCCGGCGTCGCGTTGGCGGCGACCGCGAGAATCGTGGTCGTGTGCGCCGGCGTGGGGCTGTAGATGCTGTGGTGGAGCGCCGGCGCTGCGCCCGCCTGGTTGATCGCCAAGAGCGCGGCGGGCTCGAATGGGACGTTCACGATCGCAAAGCCGGCGCCGCCAGCGCCGGTGCCCTGGGCGATCATCGACTCCGTGGCTCGCCCCATGAGCGCGCGAGCGATAGCGCGGTGATCCGCGTAGGGGACATCATCCTTACCCTCTGCGGGGATCTGGGCTTCTGCAAAAGTTTCTCTGGCCATGGTCGTGCTTCCTTGGTTGGGTGGGCGCGGGTATGCGCTGGATGCTGCCGTCTGGCTGGCCCAAGTGCAAGCCTAGCCTCAACGGGGGGGACACGCGAAGAGATAACGGGCTAGATACCGAATCCGCCCTCTGCCTCGTCGGCTCGGCTGTCCCCGAGCATGACGGCCTCCCAGCTTTCGTCACCGCCATCGCCCATAAAGTCGTCCGAGGCCTCGGTATCTTCGGCGCCAAACGCGAACGAGAAACCGCCGGCCTTCGCGGCTTCCATCGCGAACCACCACGACATCACCGTGTCGTCGTGGGTGCCTATGCCTTGGAGCTTGCCGTCGATGTAGCCGAACATCTGGCACTCGCGGATCCAAACGTCGGTGATCCGCCGGCTGAGCTCGTCGTTGCGCGGAATCACCAGCTTGCCGTTCTCCATCAAGATGCGGAGGCCTGGGACGCCTCGATCGAGCGGGTATTTGTTCGTGGCGAGCGTGACGAATTCTTTGACCGGTAGATCGGTGAGCCGCCTCATCTCGTCTGTGTAGACCTGTTGCATGGCGTTAGACTCGATGAAGATGAGCGCGGGATCGTACAGCTGCGCGGTGACCGCGATCTCCTCCAGCTGCTTCCGAAACGGCAGGCCTTTGCTGCGCCGGATGTCAACCACGTGCGAAAAGCCCTGGCGGTCCTTGCCGATCACGAAAATCACGAAGTAGTCGGCGCCAACATTCGCGGAGCGCGCGATGTCGACCCCCATGTAGGTCGTCCAGCCGCGCCCGCGGAGCTCGGCCAGCGTGGGCCGGAGCCGCAAGGCCTTGTCGAACAGCGGCGGGAACAGATAGGAGGGAAACACGCTCAGATCGTCGGAGATCGGCTGGCACAGGATCTCGCGAGCGAACGCCACGTTGCCGATCTCGGTGCGCTTCGCATAGAGCGATTCGAGCGTCCAGCGCCAATGAAAAAGGGCGCGCTCGATACCAGTCTTCGGGTCGCTGACGATGCCGGGGAAAGCCACGAATTTGTAGCGCTTGTTCTGGCGGAGTTCGCCGTAGAGATCGGCCATGTGGAACGGCGTGCCGACCACCACGAGCTGTCCGTCGGGGGCCACCATCTGGGAGATCGCCGAGCGGAAATACTCGATGTTCTTCATGCGGACCGTCTCGCTCCACATGTCCTCATCGTTCAGCACGTCATCGCACACGATATACTTCGGGTGCCGTCCTCGAGTCGCCTTGCCCCAGCCCATCGCACGAATGCGCGAGCCGTTCTTGAGCCGAACGTCCGCACGGTTAAGGCGGAGCCTCGGATCGCGCCTCACCTCGTCAGGACTGGGGACCATGTGCGCGAGCGCCGGCGTCCCCGTCAGGCCTGAAAGATTGTCCTTGCCGTAGACAATGATATCGAGAAACTCGCAGGCCGAATCGAGCGTCTTGCTGAAAATGTAGACCTCGCACCCGGGGTCCATCCAAGCGCGCCAGATCGGATAAGCGTAGCTCCAAAACGTCGACTTGGAATGGTCCCGAGCGGCGAGAGTAGCGATCCGATCGTTGTCATAGATCATGTCTCCCCAGGCGAGGAGATGCGGCCCGATCTCAAGACTCAGAATATCCCGCGCGAAGAGACAACAGTCGAGCTGGAGCATTTGCTCGTAGACCGGCCCCCACTGAACGGCGCCGGCCTCGACCGCTTCTAGGAGGTCGGCCGCGCCGGTCTCCGGGTCAGCACCTAGCTCGAGCTCGGGCTCGGACGGCTCGTCATCGATGGCCCGAGGCTGTCTCCGCGGAAGCGTGGGCTCGAGCTCAAGCGGCCGGGGCCTTCGCTGGCCGGCTGGCGCAGCGCGCTCCTGTGGATTGGGAACGGTGAGGCTCACCGCTCAACCGTAGCAGATGGGGCTCAGGTGCGGAGTCGAACCGCTCCTCCCCTCCCGTGTGGTCGGGGCGTGCTGCCGTTACACCAAACCGTCGCACGCGCCGCTAGGGCGCAGCGCCGCTAGGGCGCATCAGGATGGAGCAGGCCGAAGGCGCCCTTTGCCTGGCCCTGCCCGATAGCGGTAAGCGCGAGCTCCCCGCCGTCTGCCTCGAGGACATGAAGCCCCACGGTGCCGTCTGCATTGACGGCCGTGATCGTGGCCGCCCAAACGTCACCAGCGGAGCCGTTGCCCGCCGCCGCCTGCGCGTCGGTCGGCCGGTAGGAAACTCTGCGCCCTACGCGCACTCGGGATCGATCGGTCATTTCTCCTCCAGTGCCCGCGGAGATCGCCTCGGCGGGACTATTTCGGCGTCGTTCAGCTTCCGAGGCCGCCGGGGCGGTCTCTTGTAGCGGAGCGTACACGCGGCTCTCGAGCCAGGCCAGGTATCCTCCATCCCGCAGCCTTTACAATATCCAGCCAAGCCCCCGACCCCCCACACGTGGGAATCGTGAAGAGGGCGATCAGTCCAGTGTCTGCGCGCGGCGCACTCTTCTAGTCTACGTGGAGAACGTGCGGCGAAGAAAGCCGTCCCGTCCGGTTCGACCTTGGCCGCGTACAGCGCGGAGGTAGCCGATCTCTCTGTGTCGCTTTTCTGCTAGACACAAGTCGGGGGCTGGTTAGTGTGGGTCCATGACGACGACGAACGAAAACAACCCCGCCCCGAGCCCCTACCGGGTAGAGATCAGCCACGACTACTCGGCGTCGTGG
>Ga0255047_10000935_pt1 | contig 22830 bp, 17 predicted proteins | sample JV7_2_1_MG_FD_183640 | JGI IMG/M metagenome (GOLD analysis project Ga0255047, IMG submission 183640) | Seawater microbial communities from Jervis Inlet, British Columbia, Canada - JV7_2_1 | ecosystem: Environmental > Aquatic > Marine > Inlet | place: Canada: British Columbia | collected 2016-10-06 | reverse complement strand
CGACGACACTGGCCCCGATTCTCGGTGGATTTCTCGCAGAAGGCGGCGCGTTCCGTCCGTTCCTCGTCTACGTGCTGGCCTTCCCGTTGTTCTTGATGGTTCGAAGGCTGCCCGACCCGGCGGGTGCCTCCAAGCCGGCTCCGCCGTTCGCCCATTTTCGAGGGGCCATGGACTTGCTCAAGGAACGTGGTCGTCGCAGCGACTTCCTGGGGGTCCTACCGATGTCGTTTCTCACCCTCGGGATCTACCTCGGTTTGGGGCTGACCGTCCTTCCCATATTCTTGGAGGACGAATTCGGATTGAGCGTTAGCCAACGCGGATTGGTTGCCGCGGTCCTTTCTGGAGCGAGCAGCACAGCCTCCGCTCTGAGTGGCCGTGTGGGGGCGCGCTTCCTGCCCCGACAGGTGCTCACCGGTGCGTTTTCGATGATGGTGATCGGGTTCGTGATCGTTGGACTGTCTCCGACGCTATGGGTGCTTCCGATCGGGCTTGTCGTTTTGGGGTTGGCCTCTGGATCGATCTTTCCGCTGCTGTCGGATTACTCGGCGAGTGCCGGTCCAGCGCACTACCGGGGCATGTTGGTGGGCACCTGGGTGTCGGCCAACCGCGTCGGTCAATTCGTCGGTCCGTCGAGCGGCACTGCCATTGCCCAATCAATCGGATACCGCGAGTCGTACTTCGCCGGAGCGGCCGTCATGGGGCTGGTTGCGATCACCTGGATGCCAGTGCGCAGGTTGGGCAGGGCGATCAGCCAGCGCGGTGGCCAATAGCGGCCCACCGGTAGGCTCGACACATGGTGGGATCGTTCGATGCTCTCGTCGCGGAGATGACCTCGATTGTCGGCGTCGATGCCGTTCGAGCCAGTGACCTTGATCGACACCTCTTTGGCAAGGACGCCGGAGTCACCAGAGGTGAGGTGTCGGTGGTGGTGCTGCCAAAAACCGCTCGTCAGGTAGCTGCAGTTGTGCGCGCCGCGGTGTCTCATGGTGTTGCTGTGGTTCCCCGGGGTGCCGGTACCGGCTTGGCGGGAGGAGCGGTGCCCGAGTCCCCGGCTGTTCTGATCGTTACGACCCGGATGGACCAGATCGACCTAGACGCGGGCAATCACCAAGCATGGGTGGGTCCCGGGGTCATCAATCTCGGCCTTTCCGATCACACGGATCCGTTCGGACTCTATTTCGCTCCGGACCCGTCTTCACAGGCAGCGTGCACGATCGGTGGCAACGTCGCCAACAACAGCGGAGGGCCGCACTGCCTTGCCGAAGGTTCCACGGTCAATCATGTCCTTGCGGTCGAGTTTGTCACCGCTGACGGCGAGATCGTCGTCACCGGATCCGGTTCTCCTGACCCCGCCGGATTCGACCTCCGTGGGGTGATGGTTGGATCCGAAGGCACCCTCGGGATAGTCACCCGTGTTCTGGTGAAGCTGCTGCCTAAACCCCCTGCTATCCGAACGCTGCTCATGGCGTTTCCCGAGGTAGCTGGAGCTGCGGCAACGGTCTCCGGAGTCATTGCTGCCGGCGTGGTCCCGGCCGCATTGGAGATGATGGACCGACCACTCATCCGCGCTGTAGAGAACTTCGTTCACGCCGACCTTCCCGTGGATGCGGCCGCGGTTCTGCTCGCTGAGGTCGTCGGCCACGAGGCCGGCGTTGATGCCGAGGCCGAATTGATCGCCCGGACCGCTACGGAGAACGGAGCGTTTCAGGTGAGACTGGCGGCCGATGCTGAGGAGCGCGAGTTGCTGTGGAAGGCCCGAAAGTCTGCGTTCGGGGCGATCGCTCAGATCGCGCCCGACTACTACCTCCACGACACCGTCATACCACGGACCAAGCTCGTGGAGGTACTCGAGCAGATATACGAGATCGCGACGCGGCGGAATCTGCTCGTGCTCAACACCATCCACGCCGGAGACGGCAATCTTCATCCCAAGTTCGCTTTCGACGGCAGCGATCCGGAGGCGGTGGCGCAGGTGAAGGCCGCAGCGGATGAGATCGTCGAGATCTCTATCGCTGCGGGCGGAATGCTCTCTGGAGAACATGGGATCGGGCTGGAGAAGCGCGGGTTGATGCACCTTGTGTTCTCGCCCGTGGATCTCGATGCCCAGGCTCGGCTGCGGGAGGCCTTCGATCCCGTCGGAGTGATGAATCCCGCCAAGGTTCTCCCGGCAGGCTCACGGTGTTTCGACTTCGGCCGGCCCGTCCCCGAAGGCACCTGGGTATGACCGGCTTGCGCTCGACCCTCGGCAAGATGTTCGGTGGATCGAAGACCGAGATCGAGGGGGCACCGCCCGCCGAGCTCGTGGTGGCGCCAGATTCGGCCGACCAGATCGCCCAACTACTCGACTTCGCTTCCGAGCATCGTCTGACCGTCCTCCCGTGGGGCGCTGGTACTCACCAAGGCTTTGGGGGGCGCATCGAACCGGATGTCATCGTCTCCAGCAGAAAGCTCGAAGGGATAGTCGAATGGAACCCCGACGACCTGACCGTGGTAGTCGGCAGCGGGACCACGCTTGGCGGTCTCGACGAGGTGATCGGGTCCCGCCGGCAATCAGCCGTCCTCCCGGAGTCGACCCCCGGTGCGACGGTTGGTGGGGTAGTTGCCGCCGGCGTATCTGGGTGGCGGCGTCTTCGCTACGGGCCAACCCGGGATCGCCTGCTCCAGGTGGAGTTCGTGACCGGCGACGGCCGGACGGTGACTGGTGGGGCGAGAGTGGTGAAGAACGTGACCGGATACGACCTTCCCCGCCTTCTCGCCGGATCGTTTGGTTCGCTCGGGATTATCACGTCGGTGTGTCTGAAGCTGTGGCCCGAGCCTGAAACGGCGGCGACGGTCACGACGGATGATCCGGAAAGAGCGGGGGCAATGACCTATCGCCCACAGGCGGTTCTTGAAACTCGAGACGGCGTGTCTGTCTTTCTCGCTGGTACCGCCGCTGAGGTGGAGGCTCAGGCAGCCGCGCTTGCAGGGGAGGCAACCGCAGGGTTCGTCTGGCCGGAGCCTCCTGTGGCGAACTGTGCGGTTCGCATTCGCGTTTCGCCTGTCGATGTGTCGGCGCTGATAGCCCAACTCGGCGCCGGAGAGTTCGTTGCCGCCCATGGAGTAGGCGAGATCATGGCGAGTGTCGAACCCGATGAGATGGAACCGTTGCGCGAATGGGCCTCGGCGAGAGGCGGCACCCTCGTGGTCGAACACGCTCCAGCTGAGGTTTATGAGACGATCGATCCGTGGGGAGTTGCCCCATCGACGCTCGGGTTGCAGCGCCGGGTAAAGGCTGCATTTGATCCACTAGGGGTGCTCGTCCCAGGCCGACTCCCCGGCGGAATCTGATGGGTTGGTCGACCAGGTGGGCTCCGACCACCGCTGAGTTGAGCTCATGCGTCGAGTGTGGCTTGTGCCTCCCGCACTGCCCCACGTTTCGGCTTACCGGAGACGAGACCGCATCACCCCGGGGCCGGCTCAATGCGATGTCTGCCGTGGCCGCGGGCCTGATGGAGGTCGATGAAGCGTTCGACGAGGTCATGTCGTTTTGCTTGCAGTGCCGTGCCTGTGAGGCAGCCTGTCCCTCGCTGGTCCCGTTCGGGAGGGCGATGGAGGGTGCCCGCGCCGAGGTGCGAGCCGCTCGCCCGCGGGGTCGCCGCTTCCGCACTCGGGCTTTGGGTCGTTGGGTAGGTAGGCGCCGCGTTGTTGGTGTTGCTTCGTTTGGTGCCGCAGTGGCTCAGCGTGTCGGTGGATGGGTCATTCCTCGTCGGCTGCGCAGCGGCTTTGCCGGCTTGCGAAGTCTTCCTCTGCGTCGATCCCGAATCGTTGGATACGAATCGACCGGCGGAGGCGAGACGGTCGGACTCTTGGCCGGTTGTGTAATGGACCCGTGGTTTGGGGGAGTGCACGACGCCACAATCACGCTTCTGGAAGCCGCCGGCTATCGGGTGGTTGTGCCGAATTCGCAGACTTGCTGTGGAGCGCTCGCCGCCCACGAGGGCGCAGCCGACGACGCCGCGCGGATGGCGGCAATCAATGCTCGAGTATTTGCTGCGGTCGACCACGTCGTGGCCAATGCGGCTGGGTGCAGTGCTCATCTCGCCGGGTATGCACATTGGGGCGCGCCGGAGGTCGCCGATCGAGCAGTAGACGCTCTTCAGTTGGTTGCCGCTGCGATTTCAGATGGCAGGTTGCCGACTCTCGAACCGACGGCCGAGCGTGTCGGGGTCCAAGACCCATGCCACCACCGTCATGGTCTTCGGGTGACGGACGAGCCGCGGGCGGTCCTGTTCGCCGCCGGGTATCGGCCTGTCGACGTGGATCCGGCCGGGATGTGTTGCGGTGCGGCCGGGGTGTACTCGGTGCTTCGCCCCGAGACGTCCGCCGAGTTGGGGAAGGCGAAGGCTTCCGAGGTCGAAGCGATCGACTGCTCGATCGTTGCGTCGGCGAACCCAGGATGTGAGATGCAGCTGAGGAGTCATGTGGACGTCTCCATCCGAGTCGCACATCCTCTCGAGCTCTATGCAGAAGCTGTGGCCCTGGCCGGAGCCAACCAGGGCACGTTCGACGAGTAGCTGGCCGCCGTTCTCAGTCCGTGGCCTCGACGAGGATTCCTCCCGGCCGGGTGATCGCCTCGATGGTGAGCCGAGGTGCGTCGTCACTCAAGGAGGCGGGATCGGGCGTTCGCACCTCGACTCCACCGACCCCGGAATCTTCTTCCAAGTAGACCTTCCACTCCTTGGGAACCACGAGTCGAATACCGCCCATGTACGCCCTGAGCGCTATGTGGGCACCTCCCGAATCCAGCGTGGCTGCGGTGAGATCGAGGTCGATGCCGCCCATCGCAGCGAAGGCGGTACCGGTCCGAAGCGAAGTCGCTTCACTGACCAACTGGCGCCCGTCCATGAGTGCCATCAGCTTGAAGTCGTCGTCGGACGCGGTGCGCTCACCCTCGTAGGCGCGAGAGACCGCTGATCCGACGATCTTGAGGACCGCCGAGATGACGAAGAACTTGACGGCTGCCTTGACGATCTTGCGCATGCCGCGAAAGCTAGCGCAGCCCGTGTGGCCCGTCCGTCGAGATTGCGCGTCCGACGCGGTGAAGGGCGCCCGGTTGGACGCCCTCCACGAAGTTGCTGATTGTTGTTTGGCTAGAAGCTGGACCAACCAGTGGATGCCATCGAGAAGATGGTGTCTTGCTGGATCCCGGCGGCGTCGTCGGTGGTCGCGACGAATCCACCATCGTCCCAAGCCCCCGCCTCAACGGCGGTGGAGCTCCGACCGTGACCGCTGTTGCCCCATTCGACATATGACACGATGGCGTCGGCTGAGCCGAACGTGTTGCTCGAATAGAGCCCGATCTCACCGCTGGAAGCCGCGATAGATCCGATATTGAGCTGGCCTTCGATGGTGAGTGTTCCCGGCGGGGGAAGGAAGACGCTGCCTCCCAGGCTTATCGCCACCGATTCGCCGGGTGCGACCTCAATGGACGGGAGCTCCTGATAACTCGGTCGCTGGCAGATCCAGTGACCCTGGAGGTTCCCGGACTCGGTCCCGACGTTGGTGATCACCACCATTGGAGCACCGAACGTCACCGTCGTGATCTCGAAGATCGGTCCTTCGGCGGTCATGTCGTCATCGGTCATGTCCTCTTCGGTCATGTCCTCTTCGGTCATGTCCTCTTCGGTCATGTCGTCATCGGTCATGTCCTCTTCGGTCATGTCCTCTTCGGTCATGTCCTCTTCGGTCATGTCCTCTTCGGTCATGTCCTCTTCGGTCATGTCGTCATCTGTCATGGACTCGGTCGTGGCAGTGGAGGCTTCGGTTGGCGTCGTGTCACCTGCGTCGTCATCGCCACAGGCGGCCACTACGAGCACAAACGCGAAGAGCAAGGCAATACGTTTCATGATTCCCCTCTAAGGCAAGTCGGCTGGTGCGTATTCAACGATCAAGTCGAAGAATCGGTTCCGGGTTTCGGTAGTTGGGAAAGCATCGGTCGGCCCGACGGACAGGCGGCGCCCGTTGACCCCGTGGTTACGATCCTGCGATGTCGCGGCAAGGTTCTCTCATGGTCTTCGGGGCCGCCAGTCTGTGGGGAACCACCGGCACCGCTCAGGCTCTTGGTCCCGATGGAATCACGCCCGAAACCGTCGCTCTCATGAGGATGCTCGGTGGCTCGCTGCTGCTGATCTACGCGGCGCGGACCGGGGCGACGTCGCCGATCCGATCGTTGCCCCGAGTTCCGCTGCTTCTGGCGATTGCGGCGATGGCTTCATCTCAACCGCTCTTCTTTGGTGGGGTGCAGCGAACCGGAGTCGCCATCGGGACAATTGTCACGATCGGAAGCGGTCCATTGATCGCCGGGTTGTTGAGTTGGGTGGTTCGGCGAGAACCAATTTCTCGCCCCTGGTACCCGGCGACTGCCTTGTCGATCATCGGCGCCGTATTCCTTGCCAGCGGTGGCGACGCCGCCGGAGTCGATGGCGTGGGTCTGATGCTGGCGATAGGTGCCGGGATGGCGTGGGCGGTCTACCTCGTGTGGGCCAAGGCTGTCTTCGAGGTGGCCGACCCGGTATTCGCAGCGGCGGTGATCTTCGCCGGTGCCGCCATCGTCCTGGCACCTGTGGCCGTGTTGGCCGACGCCTCTTGGATAGCCACGGCTCGCGGTCTTGGCGTCGTTGTATGGCTGGCGCCAACTACTGCCTTGTCGTACGTGTTCTTCTCACGTGGGTTGCGTCTGACCAGGGTCGCGGTCGCCGCGACCATGACGTTGGCCGAGCCACTCACCGCCGGGGTGTTGGGGATATTGGTGCTGGACGAACCGGCTCGCTTCAGCACGATCGCCGGAATCCTCCTCATCTTGACCGGGCTGGTGGTGTTGGCCCGATCGGAGTAACCGCCTGATTCCCGTCTCCGACTCCCGATTCCGTTCTTTAAGACCGAAGACTGACGACTGGAGACTGAAGACTCAATAGGGCCATGTGTCCCCGGGAGGGGCCTCCTTCCCCTACTCTCGCGATCGGTCACACGGGACACTGTCGGCACGCGATTACTGGAGGGGTGCTCATGTCCACCGAGCGTCCTGTCGTCATAGTCGACGGCAATGAAGCAGCTGCGCATGTCGCTCATCGTCTGAGCGAAGTCGTCTCGATCTATCCGATCACGCCTGCCTCTCCGATGGGTGAACTCGCTGATGCTTGGTCCGCCGACGGGTCTCCCAATCTGTGGGGTGTTGTCCCTGCGGTGATCGAGATGCAGAGCGAAGCCGGGGCTGCGGGGACAGTCCACGGTGCGATTCAGGGTGGTGCCCTGACGACGACGTTTACCGCGTCGCAGGGGTTGTTGCTGATGCTCCCGAACATGTTCAAGATCGCAGGTGAGCTCTCGGCCGGTGTGATCCACGTAGCGGCTCGCACCGTTGCCACCCATGCCCTCTCAATCTTTGGCGACCACAGCGACGTCATGGCGGCCCGCATGACCGGCTTTGCAATGCTGGCATCTGCCTCTGTCCAGGAGGCTCAAGACATGGCCGCCGTCGCTCACGCCGCCACACTTACATCGCGGATTCCTTTCCTCCACTTCTTCGATGGCTTCCGCACATCGCATGAGATAGGCAAGATCGAGCGTCTCACCGACGACGACCTCCTGCAGTTGGTCAGCGCTGAGGACATTGCTGCGCATCGAGATCGCGCCCTCGATCCTGAGAATCCGGTCGTGCGCGGCACTGCTCAGAATCCGGACGTGTTTTTCCAGGCGCGCGAGGCGAGCAACCCCTACTACGACGCCGTATCAGGGCTCGTGACTCAGGCGATGGAGCAATTGGCCGAATTGACCGGCCGCCGATACCGAGTGTTCGACTACGTCGGCGACCCGGAGGCCGAGCGAGTGGTGGTGCTGATGGGATCGGGTGTCGGCGCGGCTACAGAGGCAGTGGAAAAGCTGGTGGGTTCGGGCGAGAAGGTCGGAGCATTGATTGTGCGTCTCTATCGCCCTTTCGACGTCGCCGCGTTCCTCGATGCACTCCCGGAATCGACCACCGCTATCGCCGTCCTCGACCGAACCAAGGAACCAGGCGCCACCGGAGAGCCACTCCTACAGGATGTCATCACGGCACTGTTCGACTCCGGTCGAGTGATGCCTCGTGTGATCGGCGGGCGATACGGTCTTTCGTCGAAGGAGTTCACTCCCGCCGACGCCAAAGCGGTTCTTGATGAGCTCCTTCTTGACGAGCCGAAACGACGGTTTACCGTCGGAATCAACGACGATGTCGGTGGGCTCTCGCTTGAGGTAGATCCCTCGTTCAAGGCTGAGCCTGACGGTGTGCTTCGAGCCATGTTCTTCGGTCTCGGTAGCGATGGCACGGTTGGCGCCAACAAGAACACCGTGAAGATCATTGGCGAGCACACCGACCAGTACGCCCAGGGCTATTTCGTCTACGACTCGAAGAAGTCTGGTTCGACAACGGTGTCTCATCTTCGATTCGCCGACGCCCCTATCACGTCAACGTATTTGGTTGACGACGCTGCCTTCATCGGGTGCCACAGCTTTGGCTTGCTGGAGAAGATGGACGTGCTGGGGAGAGCAGCCGCTGGAGCGACCGTGCTGCTCAACAGCCCGTACTCCGCCGACGAGGTCTGGTCGTACCTTCCCGTGGAGGTGCAACAGCAGATCATCGACAAGGGACTCCGGCTCCATGTCGTGGATGCAGACGCGATCGCCGTCGCTGCCGGCATGGGGCGGCGCGTCAATACGGTTCTTCAGACCTGCTTCTTTGCTCTATCGGAAATTCTTCCAACCGACGAGGCGATCGAGGCGATCAAGACCGCGGTGCGCAAGACGTACGGAAGGCGCGGCGAGGTAGTGCTGCGTCGCAACTTCGAGGCGATCGATGGGGCCGTCGCCGGCCTTGCCGAAGTGACGATCCCGGATGCGGTGAGCGGTGATCGAAAGATGCGTCCGCCGGTGCCGGTGGGCGCACCGGTATTCGTCACCAACGTCACTGCTCCCATCATCTCGGGGCTCGGCGATCTGCTGCCGGTGAGCGCCCTGCCGATTGATGGAACCTTCCCGACGGCGACATCTCAGTACGAGAAAAGGTCGATCGCTCCCGAGATACCGATTTGGGATCCGGATATCTGTATCGACTGCGCCCGGTGTGCGCTGGTTTGTCCACACGCAGCCATTCGCCTCAAGTATGTGACCGAGCACGATCTCGCCGGTGCTCCGGTGTCGATCCTGAGTTGTGCGACCCGGGGTAGGGACTTTCCCGACCATCGCCTCGTTATCCAAGTCGCGCCCGACGATTGCACCGGGTGTGGCGTATGTGTCGATATCTGTCCGGCAAAGAGCAAGGAACAGGTCAGGCACAAGTCCATCAACATGGAGCCCCAAGACGAACACCTCGATTTGGAGAGGGAGCGATTCGATTTCTTCCTCAGCCTTCCTGAAATCGACCGGCGCGAAGTTGCTATCGGGACGCTCAAGGGATCGCAGGCCCTGCGGCCACTGTTCGAGTATTCGGGAGCCTGTTCGGGTTGCGGAGAAACTCCTTACATCAAGCTGGTGAGCCAGATGTTCGGCGATCGCCTGGTAGTGGCCAACGCCACTGGCTGCTCCTCGATCTATGGGGGCAACCTCCCGACGACGCCTTGGGCCGTGGACGAAGACGGCAGGGGTCCGGCGTGGTCCAACTCACTGTTCGAAGACAATGCCGAATTCGGCCTCGGGTTGCGATTGGCAGCCGATCAGCGATATTTGGCCGCTCGTATGGCCCTGGCTCGGCTTGGTGGAGTGCTCGGCGACGGGCTTGTTGATGGGCTCCTTGGCGCCGATCAGGAGTCCGAAGCCGGCCTATTCGATCAACGAGCCCGGGTCGCAGCAGCGCGGGAGCGGCTTGAAGCAGATGGGTCGCCGGTCGCCAAGGAGGCGTTGCCGCTGTTGGATGCCCTCATTCGCAAGAGCGTGTGGATCATGGGTGGTGACGGCTGGGCCTACGACATCGGATTCGGCGGCCTGGACCACGTGCTCGCAAGCGGTCATGACGTCAACCTTCTCGTCCTCGACACCGAGGTGTATTCGAACACCGGTGGTCAAGCGTCCAAAGCGACACCGCGGGCTGCAGTGGCCAAGTTTGCGGCGTCGGGCAAGGCGACGGGAAAGAAGGATCTCGGAATGATCGCCATGGCCTACGGCAACGTGTACGTGGCCCAGATCGCCATGGGCGCCAATATGACTCAGACCGTCAAAGCCATCGACGAGGCAGAGTCTTACCCCGGCCCCTCGCTGGTTATCGCCTACAGCCCTTGCATCGCTCACGGCATCGAGATGTCGGAGATGATGACGCATCAGAAGGAGGCGACGTCGTCAGGGTATTGGGAGCTCTATCGATTCGACCCGCGATTGGCTGCGTCCGAGGAACATCCGTTCAAGCTCGACAGCCGCGCCCCGTCGACGACCTTCAAGGACTTCGCGATGAAGGAAGCCAGGTTCTCGATGCTCGTGCGCTCTGACCCGGATCGGGCTGCAGAGCTCATGGCCGCGGCTCAGGAAGACATTGACGAGCGGCGCCGCTACTACGAACAGCTCGCTGGGCTCGAACGGGGCCTACCGGGCGAGGAGGTCACATTGTGAGTCCGGATCTGAAGACGACCTACCTCGGTATGGAGTTGGCGAATCCATTGGTGGTGTCGGCGTCACCGTTGGGCCGTGACATCGAGCGGCTCATCCGCCTTCAGGAGGCTGGAGCCGCGGCCGTAGTCCTCCCGTCGTTGTTCGAGGAACAGATCGACCATGAGTCGTATCAAGCGCACGCGGTGATGGAGCACGGGGCCGAATCGTTCGCCGAGGCTCTGTCGTATCTCCCTGAGATGACGTCTTACAACACCGGCCCTGAGCAATACCTGAAATTGGTCCGCCGCGCTCGACGAGAGTTGACCGTTCCGGTGATCGCGTCTCTCAACGGCGCCTCGTCGGGCGGGTGGACCAGCTACGCCACACAGATGGTTGAGGCCGGTGCTTCGGCCATCGAGTTGAACATCTATTTCGTCGCAGCCGATATGGACGAGTCCGCCGAGCAGGTGGAGCAGCGGTATCTCGACATCGTCGAGGCGGTCAGGAGTGTGATTGAAGTTCCGCTGGCAATAAAGGTCGGCCCATTCTTCTCGTCGATGGGAAACATGGCTCGACGGATTGTGGAAGCCGGGGCGGACGGGTTGGTGCTGTTCAACCGCTTCTATCAGCCCAATATCGATCTGGAGAATCTCAAGGTAGTTCCCGACCTCGTCCTGAGCACCCAAGCCGAGATGCTGTTGCCGCTGCGCTGGATTGCCATCCTCCACGATCGGGTCGACGCTTCACTGGCGGCCACGACCGGAGTCCATGACGGTTTCGACGTCATAAAGCTGCTCCTCGCCGGGGCCGACGTCACGATGATGGCCTCAGCGCTTCTGTTGCACGGACCGGCACGAATGCGCGAGGCGATCGACACGCTCTACAAGTGGCTCGATGACAACGAGTACGAGTCTGTTGAACAGATGAAGGGCTCGATGTCGTGGCAGGGGGCACCGAATCCGTCGGCGTTCGAACGGGCCAACTACATGGAGCAGCTCACCACCTTTGCCCTACCGCGCGGCTGAGCAACGCGGGGCCAGTTAGAGCGCCATCCCGAAGACCGTGATGCCGCCGGTCTCGAAACCGCCGCGGCGAAAAGCTTGCGTGAGCCAATCCACCGCAGGGAGCATTGCTCGCATCGTGTCGGCTCCAGAGTCGGCTGCGCGCTCTACGAGTGCTCGCACCATCGGTCGTGCATCCTCGCGTCCGGTCTCGATCCAGTGGACATCGAAGCGGTTGTCCCTCCGTATCTCAGCGATCGCCCACCCGGTGCGCCCTTCCCACAGCGCTCTTTGCTGAGCGGCAGCGACGAGATGATCGATCGTCACTCGTTGCCAGGTCCAGCCGATTGGAAAGAGTCCATGGGCCGCTCTGGCCAGTTCGCCGCCGCTCCATGAGAGGAGGGCTAGTTCGGCTTCTGACGAGTGGGCCGGTTTCAGCGCCTCGGCGCCCTTTACCCGCATCCCACCATTCCCTTCCGGCACAGGTGAGGAATCACCGACACCTCGTTGTGCCCAGATCCATTCGCCCAGCGGTCGAAATCCTGCCTTGGTGACCTGGCTGCGTGCTGGCTCGTTCTCTTCCTCGACGGCGAGGCGAATGACGCGGGCGCCAGCGTCGCGCGCCCATTCCCATGTGGCCTCGCCGACGGCACTTCCGATCCCGGTGCGACGGTGGTCAGGGTGGACCCGCATCGCGCTGGACCACGCCTCGGTGGGTGATACCAGCTGAGCCCGGCCGATGGCGATAGCTCGGCCGTCCACCTCGGCGACCATCACTTCGGTCTGATCGTCATCGAGCCAATCGAGAAATGAGTCTCCGACATAATCACCCCAAGTGAAGGTGTCGGCGGTCCACGAAACGATGTAGTCATGATCCTCGGGAACCGCGGTCCGGATTGTGAAGGTCATTGCCCCGCGAGAGTATCTCTGAGTACTCAGTGCTCAGCTAGTACGCGGCTAACTCTGCTGCGCGCTCCACTATTCCGGCCGTGGACGGGTAGACCTGATCTTCTAGGGCGCTCGAATAGGGGAAGGTTGGAATCTCGGGCGCCGTATAGCGCTCGACTGGTGCGTCGAGCCACTCGAACGCCTTCTCGGCGATTTGGGCTGATACCTCCGCGCCAAAGCCGCCAAAGCCATTGTCCTCGTGGACGATGAGGATCTTCGAGGTCCGCCGCACCGATGCCTCGATCGTGGCCCAATCGAGGGGGCGGATCGACCGCAGGTCGACGATGTCTGCGTTGATTCCCTGTTCGGCGAGAAGGTCGCCGGCTTCGACGGCGAAGTGCGCCATCGCTCCGTAGGCCATGATCGACACGTCGGTGCCGACTCGGCGTACTGCCGCCGTTCCGATGGGCACGCGGTGCTGGCCTTCGGGCACGGCCCCCTTGGCGAGGCGGTACAACTTCTTTGGCTCTAGAACCATCACCGGATCGGGATCCTCGATGGCCGACCACAGCAAACCTCTGGCGTCGGCCGGTGTCGATGGGATGACAACCTTCAACCCGGGGACGTGGGCATAGAAGGCCTCGATCGATTGGCTGTGATAGAGGGAACCGTGGATCCCGCCGCCGTACGGCGTGCGGATCACGATCGGGCAATTCCAGCCTCCGGCCGACCGATAGTGGAGCCGAGCCGCTTCCGAGACGATCTGGTTGAAGGCCGGATGGATGTAATCGGCGAACTGAATCTCGGCGATTGGTTTGCCTCCAGCTCCGCCCATGCCGACGGCAACTCCGATGATCGACGATTCCGCCAGTGGAGTGTTGAACGAACGATCCCGACCGTAGGTGTCGGTGAGCCCGATCGACGCCTTGAACACGCCACCCTTGGGATCGGCCACATCCTCTCCGAATATGGACACCTCTGGATAGAAAGCCATGATGTCGAACAGCGTCTTGTTGACGGCGGTGACGATGTTCATCTCCTCGCCGCCGAGATCCTCTTCGACAGCAACGATCGCCTCGGTGTTTTCGATAGGGCGGGCGTATACGAACGCAGTCGGGTCCTCGGGATGGGGGGCAGCGTCGGCGGCCTTGACGGCAGCTGCGATCTCGACAACCACCTCCTCCTCCATCTGGTCTTCGGTCGCCTGGTCGAGTAGGCGACTCTCGATCAGATACTGCTTGAGGATTCCAATCGGATCGCGCTTTTTCCACTGTTCGATTTCGGCCGCCGGCCGGTACGAGTCGTCGTCTTCGGAGGTGTGGGCGTAGTGCCGATAGGTCATGGCCTCTATGAAGCAGGGGCCTTCGCCACTGCGAGCCATTTCGACTGCCCGGCTGGCGGATTCGTAGACCTCGACGAGGTTGTTGCCGTCGATTCGCTCGGCGTGCATTCCGTAGCCGGCGGCCCGTTCGGTGAGGTTGCCCGCTACCTCGTCGACGGCCGGGACCGAGATGGCGTACAGGTTGTTCTCGATCACGAACACGATCGGTAGCTTCTGAACTCCGGCGAAGTTGAGTGCTTCGTGGAAGTCGCCTTCGGAGGTCGAACCCTCGCCCCCCCAAACCATCGTGACGGCTCCCTCGCCCCGCCGCTTCATCTCGTAAGCGATTCCTGCTGCGTGTGGGTACTGGGTTCCGATCACCGACGAGTGACTAAAGATGTGCAACGCCGGGTGCGACCAATGGTTCGGCATTTGTCGGCCACCCGAGTTCGGATCACCAGCCTTGGAGAAGACCCCGAGGAAAATCTCCTCGGCGGTCATGCCTAACGCGAGGGCGGCCGCCTGATCGCGGTAATAGGGCAACGCCCAGTCGAGCCCCTCGGTTAGTGCTGTTGCGGTGCCGATTTGGACTGCTTCGTGCCCGGAAGAGGACACGACGAACGGTGCCCGTCCTTGCCGATTGAGCGCCCACATCCGATCGTCGATGCGCCGTGCCAACAGCATGGTGCGATAGATGCCCAGCAGAGCATCATCGGTGAGCCCCACCTCGAGGTGGTTGGCGACAGGGTCGATTCCGATCGCCACTTCGTGTCCTCCTAGTTACGGTCGTCGCCCGAGCGACGGAACAGCCGGAGGTTACCGATGTCGTGGATCCGCTCCTCGGCCAGCTCGATGGCGGTGTTGTTGGGTGTCATGCCCCGTTCACGCGATGACTCGAGCACGCGTGATGTGTTGTCGTAGATACGGTCGATGTGTGCTGCCGCCCTCTCCGTCGTGTAGCCGCGCAGCTCCTCGTTGACGTTTATGAGCCCGCCGGCGTTCACGACGAAGTCGGGGGCGTACAGGATGTCGCGGGCCTCGAGGCGGTCGCCGTCTTCAGTGGTGGCGAGCTGGTTGTTGGCCGAACCCACGATCATCTGGGTCTTTAGGCGCGGGATCGTCTGTTCTGTGAGTACCGAACCCAGCGAACAGGGCGAGAAGATGTCGCATTCGACGTCGTAAATCTCATCGGGCTCGACGACTGCAACGCCGTACTCGTTGCGTACCCGTTCCAGCGCTGGGGGATAGATGTCGGCCACAGTGATCTTGCAGCCGTTCTCGTGCAACCGTCGTACGAGATCGGTCCCGACCTTGCCCACTCCTAGGACCGCGACACGCTTCCCGCTGATGTCCTCGTCACCCCAGACGAAGCGTGCTGTGGCCCTGATACCAGCCATGAGTCCGCGGGCCGTTGCCGGAGATGGATCTCCGGATCCGCCTTCTTCGACCGGGACTCCGACCACCCATCGGGTCTCGCGTCGGATCAGTTCCATGTCGTGGGCGTCGGTACCTACGTCCTCTGCCGTGATGTAACGGCCACGGAGCGAATCGACGACGCGGCCATAGGCGCGCCACAGACGCTCCGATTTGAGCTTGCGGTGGTCGCCGATGATGACGGCCTTGCCACCACCGAGGTCGAGTCCGGCCGCTGCCGCCTTGAGAGACATGCCCTGGGCGAGGCGCAGAACGTCCTCGAGCGCCTCGGCCTCGGAACCGTAGGGATAGAAACGGGTCCCACCGAGGGCGGGACCCAGAGCCGTTGAATGAATGGCGATGATGGTTTGAAGACCGGACTCGGGATCGGACCCGTAAACCACCTCTTCGTGACCGCGATCACCTAAAGCGCTGAATACTCCCAACGGCTTACTCCTCTCAGAAGCTGGCGGGAAGCCTCCCCAATTGTAGCGGTGGCAGACCCGACCGGGCCTGGGCGAGTGGTCACAAATGATCGTTACCATCGGCCCATGGCGAAGACAGCGTTTCTCCGTGTGTATGTGCCGGTTTCGGATTCGGATGGCCCCGTGCTTGAACACATCGCCGACCGCAGTGGCGGAACCCGAGTGCTACGGCAGGGGGAGTTCGGAGTGTTCTCGGAATCCTCTCGCGATGATGCCTTCATTCTCGACGCGGACGGACATCGCTACGTGTGTCCCCGCAACCCGCGGCTACGGATGCTTGAGGGCCTCATGGCTTTTCGCAGCGCCTACGTCGATTCGTCGGTGGTTGCCTTGATTCCTGAAGCCGTGGTCGACCGCGCCGCTGCCGAGCTGGATCGACTCCACGACCGATTCCCCGGCGTCAAGAGCCACATCTTGACCTCGCCGTTTGCGATCCCACTCCGCTGGTTTTCCCTGTTCGTGCAAGACGAGCGACTAATCACCGAAGAAGACGGGCGCATGGTGGTCCGCTACAGGACCGCCTTGGCGACAGGGCTGCAGCGGGCGCGGAGGGCGGTGCAAGTGCTCGAAGATGCTGGCTTTGACGATGCAATCGTCGAGCAAATCGGCGACGTTGTTCGTTGGCTCGAAGACTTCCCCCGCGACGGCCTTGTTGAGCTCGATTACGGCGGAGTAGTGGACCTCTTTGATGAAACGGACCTGGTGCTCGATGAGACGGCCGCCGAAGTCGCGGCGTCGATCGAGGCTCTGTCCCGGGGAGACTTCGAGGAGGCCGGCGAGCACTACGCAAGCGCAGCTTCGCGTTGGGCCCACGCCCACGCCCTCGCCTATGCCAACTAGAGACACGAGATGATCGAGGCAACAAGCGGGCACCTCGATGCCGAAGACCATGTCCAGTCGATCACCCTCTGAGGGCGCGGTCTCACGCTCACTGTTCATGCCGCGGCCGGCGTTTTTCGTCGCATTGATGGTGACGATGGCTGCGTGTGGCGGGAGTCCTGGCGCTGTTGCTACGACGACTACCCCCGAGGCGGGGACGTCGACGGCCGATACCGACTGCGTCGAGATCGACACTTCGTCTCGAGCCGTCCTCTATCAAGCCGTGCAGGACGGGGCAATACCGGCCGAGATGCCTGAGCAGCTGAAGAAGTCCATGGAAGCGGTCCCGCCGGACCTGTTGACTTCCTTGCTGTATGTGGGCTGCGCGGCGGAGCGAGTCGGCGATCTGACGTTTGAGCGAACCGTGTGGACCAATGGGATCGGATTGATGATTGTCTCCCTTCAGGAGTGGCCCGGGGACGGGGCCTTGGTCGGCCTCCCCTTCGGTGGGGAGGCCCATCAGGCAGGGGTAGTACAGGTTTCGGCGGCGGACGAGATGGTCGGCGAACGCACCCGGGTCGTTCACCTGTTCGACGGAGTGAAGGTGGTGACCGTGGCGACGTTCTCTCTCACCACCCTTTCGATTGAAAAGGTGGAGGAGGTGGCGTGGGCGATCTTCGACGTCATGCCGCTCGATCCTTCGAACCGAACCGGCATCGGGGCGTCGCGCACCCTCGATGATCTTCTTGCTTCCCTTCCAACGAACCAGATTGCGATAGGAGAGCCGGACGACATCCCCGACCTGTCGCCGTTTACGCTCGCACTCGGCATGGCCCATGCCACGTACAGCGTTACCGCACTGGGCACGGTGTTGATGGTGTTCGACTTTGGTGCCGTTGGGGCGGCAGATCGCGCTGCGGCTGCCGTGTCGGGCGATGGGTACACGATCGCCCACGGGCCCTACGAAGTAGAAGGGACGCCGCGTTACTGGCAATGGGATCGACTGATCATCCAGTACATGGGCAACGACTCGGCGCTGATTGAGCGACTCGAGGAAGTAGTGGGACCTGTATTCGCCGGAGGTACCGTCGAGTCCTGAGCCGCCGGCCCGGACGGCGAGGAGCTTCGATGTGCCCCGAACCCCCTGTCAGAGGCGGAGGCTCTAGGCCACCACCTCGATCTTGATCGCCAAGGTGGCATCGAGTTTGGCGATCGTGTCGATAGCGCTCCCGCCGAGTCCCATCACCTTGACCGACGCTCCGTCGTCGTCCATGGTCACTGTGACATCCGTGCCGTCGTCACTTGTCGTTGAAGCCAACTCGAGAGCGTTGAGCGTGGCGATGCCGACGCCGGTGAATCTGAGGATGTCCTCGGTGGCGGTGACGGTACCGGCTCCCGGGTCGTTGACCGTGTCGTGACCGAAGTTCGAGCTGGTGTCGAACACGAACGTGTCCTGTGCGCCATGAGTGACGGCAGCAGCGGCCAGATTGACGTCTCCGTAGAGGGTGTCGTCTCCGAGGCCTCCGTCGATCTCGTCTTCGCCGCCGGTTATGACATTGCCGGAGCCACCATCGCCAGTGATGACGTCGTTTCCAGCATCGCCGAAGATCTTGTCGTCGCCACCCTGAGTGATAGTGCCTTTGCGCGAATCGCCATAGATGTTGTCGACGCCCTCCCCGCCGTGGATCTCATCGTTGCCCCCGGTGGTCACCGGACCCGAGTAGGTCTCGCCGTAGAGCCAGTCGGCGCCCGTACCGCCGTTGATGAGGTCCTCGCCGCCCTGGGTGACCGCACCTGTTGACGACTCTCCAATCAGGGTGTCGACACCGTCCTGACCAGTCAGCGTGTCGTTGCCCCCGGTCTGAACTGTGCCAGATTGGGTTTCTCCGTACAGGAAGTTGTCGCCGGTGCCACCGTCCATGATGTCGTTGCCCCCGGTGGTAACGGCGCCGTTGGTCGACTCCCCATAGAGGTGGTCACTGCCGCCGTCGCCGTTGAGGGTGTCGTTGCCTCCTTGGAACACTGCCGCGGACCCGGCCCCGACCTTGTAGGTCTCGCCGTGCAGCTTGTCGGCGCCGCTTCCACCATTGAGAGTGTCATCACCGCCATTGGTCACAGCCCCTGAGTAGCTCTCCCCGGCCATGATGTCGGCGCCGGCGCCGCCATTGAGAGTGTCGTTGCCGCCTTGGGTTATGGCGCCGGAATCGGTATCGCCGTACATGCTGTCGTTGCCACCTTCGCCGTTCAGCGTGTCGTTCCCGCCTAGTGCGAGCGGCTGGTTCTCATTGTCGCCGAGCATGTAGTCGCCGTCGGCCCCACCGTTGAGGGTGTCGTTACCGCCAGTCGTTATGGCGCCAGAATGCGTGTCGCCCCACATGGAGTCGGTGCCGGCCCCGCCGTTGAGGGTGTCGTTGCCGCCGGTCACGACAGCAGCCGTCTTGGTGTCACCGAACAACCGATCCGCTCCATCATCGCCATTGATGGTGTTGTGACAGCCAGAGACGATGGCGGTTTCTGAGTCCCCCGCGATCCAATCGGTTCCGGTCGTACCGTCGATGGTGTCGCTCAGGACGGTGCCGACAAAAGGTGCGATTGCCGTTGTCCCGGCCGTGGCAGTCAGAGTGCTCCCACCGGCGCACGGGTCAACCGGAGAGGCAGCCACGAACACCACCAACGCAGGAGGCGGTCCAAACTCGAACGGGGTACCCGCCGCTACGCCCGTGAGAACGACTGTGGCGCCATCGGTAAACGTCGCGGTGAGATTCCCCTCACCGTCATCACCGAACACCACATCCGGGTTCGTGCCATCCTCAGTTGGCGGGAACATGAACCCATCGGACGTTGGATCGAAGTCGGTGATCGTCAACGTCTGCAGCATCGATGGGTCGAAGGCAAACACGTCACGTCCGGGGCCGCCGGTGAGGGTGTTGTCGCCGGCTCCGCCGTAGAGGAAATCGTCGCCGGCTTCGCCGTCGAGGTTGTCATCACCGTCGTCGCCATACAGATAGTCATTGCCGTTGCCACCGGCCAAAGCATCGTTACCGGCAGTGCCGAAGAGAAGATCATGCCCAGACGATGGGGTCACAGAGACATCGGGATCGCACATGTCACCGACGCCGTCACCGTCAACGTCTTGTTGGAACGGATTCGACAGACCGACACAGTTGTCTACTGCGTCGTCCACCCAATCGCCGTCTGAATCCACCAAGACGGTGTTGGCGAACGCAGGAAACGCCTGCAACATCACCAACAGAACCCCGACCCCAACCACCGTGACGCGTCGCATCAAACCCACTCCTCAGGATCGCGAAAAGCCCCCTCCCGAGTGCCACCCGCAGTCTGAGACCTGACAGGACAGCGCCGTAGGGTCGAAAGACCTCACCCATCGTCGATCGACGATGGGACCCCTCAGTTCACCCCGGCCTGCTACATCTCCGTCAAGTCGCATATCGGACGTGTCGATGCTTTGGCTAGATATGTTGGGAATCAAGGTGCCAATTGCTCGTCGAGTCGGATGTGTTGCAATCACTGCGATGACCTTCGTCGTGCTCTCGTCATCGGTGGCGTTCGCCGACAGCGCTCATGAATACGGGGAGTCGGTGGACTATCCACTGGTCTTCCCGGTAGACGGTCGGGTGAGCCTCAGCGACACGTTCTATGGGACCCGCAGCACCGGCGATCACCACGCTCAGGATCTGATGGCTCCCAAGATGACCCCGGTGCTGGCTGCCGCTTCGGGCACGGTTGAGTACGTGAATTGGTCCCGAGACCCGGCGAGCCTCAACCCCCATCGATGCTGCACGATCGCTATCAGCCACGACGACGGCTGGAAATCTTGGTATCTCCACCTGAACAACGACACCCGTGGGACCGACGATGGTCAGGTGTGGGGAATCGTGGAGGGGATCGTTCCCGGCGTGCGGGTAGAAGCCGGTCAGCACATTGGCTGGGTGGGGGACTCCGGGAATGCTGAAGACACACCTCCTCATCTGCACTTCGAACTCTTCGACGCCGAGGGCGTCATCGTCAACCCGCTCAGAGCTCTGCTGGCAGCGTGCGGTAACTCGTGCACGGTGACCGCGGGACCAACGCGAAGCTCTACGACGACCGCCGCCGGGCCCGACGACACGCTGAGATTTGGTTCTCGGGGGAGTGTTGTCTCCGAGATGCAGCTGACTCTGGGATCCGTTGGTTTCGATCCCGGCCCGGCCGACGGGGTTTTCGGCAAGATGACCGCGACGGCTGTTGCCGCCTTTCAATCTGCCAGTGCTCTGCCGGTGAACGGCACCGTGGGACCGGCGACCAAGAAGGCGCTTGCTTCGGCCGCACCGTCGTCCGAAGTTGTGGCATCGGGTCCCGGGGCGGTCGTCGACTACGGGATCAAAGACCCCGTCGTGGTCGAACTGCAGACGATGTTGGCCAGCTCGGGTCATGACCCCGGAGGGACCGACGGCGCCTTTGGTCCACTCACATTTGGTGCGGTCCGATACTTCCAGGTGGTGGCAGGCCTGCCCGCCACCGGCACCGTCGATCAAGCAACGTGGGATGCCCTAGTTATCGCCCCAGCCATCGCGACTGCTCCCGAGACGGGTGAAGTTTCGGCCGTCGTGGTCAGCTACGCCACCCGCGGGCCGAATGTTGCCGATCTGCAGATCCTGCTGGAGGCTATTGGGTATGACCCCGGGCCGATCGATTGGACGTTTGGCCCCATGACACGCGATGCCGTCGTCCTCTTCCAGGCCGCGGCCAATCTGCCTGCGAGCGGGATAGTCGATGGGCGCACTTGGGACGCGCTGCAGGCGGCATACAGCGGCTGACGGCCGCCGCCGGAGCCTCAAAAGGCGATCTGTTTCCTCTTCATAATTGAACGCCGACAGCCGATGAACAAGGCATGACATCGACCACCTCGGCAGATCCGAACAGCGACCAGAGCACTGAGGTCCTATCCGATCCCTGGTCGGAGGATTGGGACGTTCCGACGCGTGACGAACTCGAATCACGTCACGATTCGGTCCGGCGCCACCAGAGGGAAGGCAAGATTCCGTCTCGGCGGGTATCCCAGGCCCATCCTCCCGTAGACCCTCAGAACGATCAGAGAGCTAATCGCGATCGAAGACAGGGCGACCGCCGGGTTAATGATCAGGCCGACCGACGGCTCGAGCAGCGGACTGACCAAGAATGGCAGGCCGAATACCGGCAGAGCCTCGATGAAGACGAGTCCTCACCGCCTGTTTGAGCTAGCAACCGGCCACAACTTCGGACAGTTGCTCGGGGTGGAATCTGTTCTCAGGCTCCCCAGTCATCGCTCGATCGGGTGCAGCATTCTGGCGGAGGATGCTCTGAGGCGTCTGTACACATAGAAGTGTCGAAGCACGCCGGCTCCCATCGACACCGAGATGATGGCGTAGTCCAACCTGTTCAGTCCGTTACCGACAATCGCCAGGCCCAGCGCCGCGACCACACCAAATCCAAGTAGGGCTGTAGAGCTTGAAAGGAGACCAGCGCCCGAAAGAGCGAAACGGGCAAACCCCAGGGCCACCGACGCTTCCTCGGGTGTCTCCGGCGCCCGCTTGCCAGACATGAGCGCCTTGCGGTTCGCCTTCGGGAGTCGACGCCAGGCGCGCACCGCACCAAGGTCCGCCACCCGACCAACCCGTACCTTGCCCGCGGCGTCGATCGAGACTGCCATTCTTCGCCACCGCAGGCCCCCGCGTGGGCGGGATTCGTAGACCACGTGAGTCGTCGCATCCTCGACGATGCGAAACTGCCAACCTGAATGCTCCGACCCAGCTTGAATTTGACCGACCTGAGTGTCGAGAGACGCCCTCAAATCGTGACCCGACTGGTCAGTCGTCATGTCGCCCCCGTTTCGCACCCGGCCGCGACCCGAAGCCTACGCGCCAGTCTGAGCACCACGAGTACAAGTTCCCTGGGTACCCAGGGGGTTTAGGTGTGGTCAGGGGCGGTCTCGAACCGCCGACCTCTGGTTTTTCAGATCGCTCAGCGGTAGGCCGCTGACCAGGGGTTTGACGTCATGGGCCAGTGTTCATAAGGGTTTCGTGGTCTCACGAGGTCTCGTCGATTCCCGCCTTTTCCCGGCTGGTTGTGGGGTTGGTGTGGGGCTAGGAGCGATTTCTTGCGCCAGCGTGGCCTGGGTCTAGAGAGCGAATGTCTGCGCCAGAAAACCTTCAGACATGAACACGAAATCCGTCTTCCCGTCGTTGTTGAGGTCGATCGGAGTCATCGGCGGGTGAATCGGGGGTAACCGATCGGAAGTCTGATTCTGGAAGCTGCCTCCACCCTGGTTGACGTA
>Ga0255047_10000934_pt1 | contig 22830 bp, 45 predicted proteins | sample JV7_2_1_MG_FD_183640 | JGI IMG/M metagenome (GOLD analysis project Ga0255047, IMG submission 183640) | Seawater microbial communities from Jervis Inlet, British Columbia, Canada - JV7_2_1 | ecosystem: Environmental > Aquatic > Marine > Inlet | place: Canada: British Columbia | collected 2016-10-06 | reverse complement strand
AAGGCCCAGGTAGCGTTTCACATACCAATACCGGATACCAATAACACCGCCTCTTATTCATATAGAAGTGCAGTGTCTGAATATGTAGGAGGTGCAGGGTTTGTATCGCAAATACGTTGGGTATTAGAAGCACAAGAACAAACTGACTTAGAAAATGGTGTTTTATATGAACACGTACAATCAGTTAATTTTGCATCATCAGATTCAAATGGGCAGAAACAAACTAAAATAGATGATAAATTTACATCGTTATCTATAAGCGTATTGAGTAAAATTCAAGCAAAATTAAAATTCTGGCATCTTAGCAGAGATGTTCCATAAGGAGGAAGCATGAAAAGATATTTATTATTAATAGCGTTATTGTTTATGTTTGCCGTTCCTTGTGAAGCGGCAAATTTGGTATATGTAGAGAGAGAAACGGCAGTTGCGTTTCAAGATACAGCAGGAGACATTGCTTTAACATTAAACGCACTTGGTGATAACGAGGCAAGGATTTCTGCCAGAAAAGATATTGGTGGCACTACTAATGCCGAATGGTATGAGGTAAGGGCTGTTATCGAATGGGATGCTGCACCAATTGCGGGAGAAACTTGTGATATATATATATCTACAAGTGACGGTACTGATCCCGATGGTCAAGGGGGTACAGCGGATGCAGCTTTTGCAATTGTAAATTTACCCAATCTTAATCGCGTCGGTTCGGTAGTTGCCCATACAGCCGCAGCAGATACACAATTTACTGCGAGTTTTATTACAAGAATTACAACTAGATATTATTCTGTTGTTGTTCATAATAATGCACAAACAGCAGGAGATAACTTGCAAGCAACCAATGATACAAGTTGGGTAATCGTTACTCCAATTCCACCAGAAATTCAATAAATGAAAAAACTAATATTAATATTTCTATTACTGTTTATTGCCATGCCTGTATATGGGCAATCGTCGCAATCATCATATCATCAGGGGTTTGCAAGGAACGCATCTGAATCTGCGAGCCCACATCTTTGGAAGGGATTAAAAGCTAGTTGGGTCCCGTCACTTGGAATATCGGGCAGCACCTTGATTAGAGATGTATCTGGCAATCATAAAGACGGTACTCTAAGCAACATGGAGGCAAGTGATTGGCAAGTAGGTCAATATGGCTATCATTTAGCATTAGGTGGTACAGATGAAGCTATAATCAATACAGACGAAACGTATTTTACACTATTCCCCTTGACTCTTTCTATTCGGTATAGAACTACAAACACAAGCGGCTTCAAGCAATTATTTTCAGCTTCTAATTCAGGTAATAATAATCAATTTAGAATAGGGAGTAATAATACCTCGATTGGTTTTCTTGCAGGAGGGGCAGTAGATTATAATATTACGGCTAATGGGATAACTCCAACTGATGGAGAATGGCATGATGCAGTTGGTGTGAATGACGGTACAAGTGTTTTTATTTACTTTGATGGGGTACAGGAAGCCACAGGTTCGGGTTCAACAAATGCTGAACTATGGAATAATGTCGGAAGAAGGCAGACATCAAGTGAGCCATTTACAGGCGATATTGGATTTGTAAATATTTGGGAAAGAGCATTAACTCCTAACGAGGTAATGCAACTCCATGTCCAGCCAGACGCTCTCTTTAAATTAAAACCAAGAGTATATAAAGCGCCTGCTGTTGCACCGGGAACAAGGCGAATAATGTTAATATCGCAATACGTAAATGATTTAATTGAAAATTATCAATATAATTAGGAGAGTAAAATGGGATTTTTAGGAATGATTAAGGATAGTACTGGGCAGTTATCATCTACCAGGGTAGGTAAGTTGATAATGATAGCGTGTTGGGCTTTTCAATCAGTAATGCATGTTTTGGAGCCTGCAACAAATCCTGCTCCTGAATGGACAATGACTGCGGCTGTATTGACTATATGTGGAATCAGTACAGTGCAGAATAAAATAGAAAAAGACAAACCGAAGCTTGATAAATGATCCCTGATAGGTTGTATACATTTCAAACCTTGGAAACTATTCGCAGCCGATAGTTCAGGGAGAGGAAGGCTGCCGTTTACATCCTTACGCAAAGGATGATTAGACATAGGCAACTCAGAGTGAAGTGGAAGGGGCTGGTGGCATGGGGTTCTTGCCTCACAGATAAACTGCCTATGTCTAAATTAGTTGAAAGGAGGTGATTACTGATGCCCCAGGTGATTCAATTACTATTCCTGGTCCTTATGGTCAATAGCAGGGGCGGTATAATCCTGTAGAAAAACACGTAATTAATGTTATGAAAGTAAACCAGACATATTTAAACATAGGGGCAGGGGTGCTTATAAGCGCATTAGGCTCTGTTATTGTAATGGGTATAGGTTGGGCTGCTAAGATTCAGGTAACTATTAACAAGGCTGATTATGCTTTGCGTGAAATTGAGCGTAATGAGAAGGAAATGATGAGAAAGAATATTGTTTATCATAAAAGGCTTAGTAAGAATGAAAAGGATATTAAGGCAAATGGTAAAATAGCATTAGAAGCTGCTGTCCGATCAGAGATTAATATGGAATTGTATATGAAGGAGCATTGAATGAGTTTATGGACTGATCACAATGGAGAGCCTTGCAGAGTTGAGAAAATAACCGAAATGACAGATGCGGAGATTTTAGAACTTGCTGAGAAATCAGGAACATTTAATTTCTTAAATGATAAGGAAGAGGATGTATACACAGCATATGATGGAGAATTATATCGCATTGAAACAAAGGATCATGATTAATGGGAACAATATATAAAAAAAAGAAAAGAAGTTGTTCTATGTGTAAGCCTCATAAAATGCATTGGGCTGATAAAAAAACAAATAAGGAAAGGGCATTGGTACTTGCTGCTGAAAAATATATAAGGGGAGAAGAATGAAAAAGATAATACAGATTTCCATATTATCAGTTATCGCAGTAAGTGGTATTATGGGTTGTGGCTCTGCACGAATGGAAATAACTAATTATGATACTCAAGGCAAGATAACCTCAGTAAACAAGATTAAGTATACTAGAGTAGGCTCAGGAGAGCTTCAGGCTGTCGCTGTGGACATTAAAGAGGGTAAGGCATCTGTAGGTAGCCAAAAGGGCTCAGCAGGCGATATAGGCGAAGCTCTGAAGAATTTCAGCGAAGTTGCCAAGAAAGGTGCGGGGATACCGTGAAGAATCCATTAAAATACAAATTAGTTTTAGTGAAATGGGTAGATAGCTACGGATGTACTTCTCAGTGGAATGCGATCCCAGATAAAGACCCTGTTTCTCATTACTGTTATTCTGTAGGATGGATAGCAAGGGAAAATAAAGAAACGCTAGTCATTCTTCCTCATATATCACCAGAAAATAAAGCAATTGACTCTGAAGAACATGGATGCGGAGAAATGGCAATTCCTATGAGGGCTGTAATTAAAATAACTAAATTAATATAATTATGGATACTCCGTGTAAACAAGGTGACGACATTAAAGATTCTTTACGTGATTTTATCTCTTGCGTTAAGAAAGAAATATATAAAGATAGATTAAATCATCAGGAAAAACTGAGTGAGCTTGTTACAGAAGTTAAAATCCAAACTGTAATAGTAAAAAATCTAACCGCAAAGACAGAAAAAGAAAGTGTAGATTGTGCCAAGTCAAGAAAGGGTATCCATAGCAGAATAAACAATATTTGGAAAACAGGAGTTACTACCTTGTTAGCTATAATTGGGTGGTTTGTTATTATCTTCCTGAAGAATCACAATAATCATTAAATCATTTCGCAATTAATCATATCGTAGTATCTTCCAATAATAAAGAGTTACAATGTAAATAATATTTATCTTGCTTATTTGTAATTTGTGTTATACAATGTGAAACATAATCAAGTTGATGCTGTGACCTCGAATGAGTCAAGCCACTTGGTTATACTTGTTTTAATTTATGCCAGAGTAGCATACAGGGATGCAGTCGGGCTTTAGCTTTAACATAGGTATAGACGTATGCCCGTACAGGCGAATGGTTGCGGTGTTATGTAGGTTCGAATCCTGCCTCTGGCTTTACCACAGGAGATGCTATGGAAAAGAGTGAAGAGTTTATTGGAGTAAGAGTGCCTATTGAGATGAAGGCTAAGCTTAAACGTAATGCCCGATTGTCAGGCAGAACATTATCAGATTATATTAAGATAATACTTAAGAGGGTGAAGAAGAAGGAAAACATACATTGAAAGGAGAGTGAATTATGCAAGAAGTTATAAATGATAAGCTTGAAAACCAAAGCGTTGTCAGTGTTCGTGATGTTACAGAAAATGATAATAAGATTTATTGCTTCATCGAAAATCATAAATTAGCATTTTTAATAAGATATAAAGGAAAATATGAATGGAATAAGTTAGAGTCTGATTCATGTTATTCTAACGAGTATAGATCAATAAAAGAAGCATTAGAACTGCCACTAAGTTACGATAAGAAAACACTAATATTTGATTCACAATGCGAATTTCTTGAATATGTGAAAAATACTGATATTTAAAGGATAATAAAAGGAGGCGAAATAATGTTCTACGTAATAGACAGATCAAATCAAATGACTCTAGTAACTGAATATGCTAGTCGTGAGAAAATGCTTGAAGTTCTTAACGGCAAGGACATTGAGAACCTAACTGTTATTGAAGGTGAAGAACGAGAATTAATCTCTCAGCAAAGCATAGTATTGAAAGGACAAATGTAATGCCACCAGATGAAGTCTATTGTGAGAATTGTAACTGGAAAGGTGGGCATAACGAGCTTGTAACATTCCCGAACTCTAATATTACCTTATGCCCTGAGTGCGGTGAACCTGACAGTATAACAGAGTGTGACGCAGTTGATTTTCAGGAAGAGTATAGAGAGCAGGAAAGGTTAAAAGAGTCATGAATATTGCATATACCGGAATCGGTAGTTTCATAACTGAAGAGTGTTGTAATTGTGGCATTGCTTTTGGAATGCCAGAGGATTTTAGAAAGCGCAAGTTACGAGAAGGAGGTTCTTTTTATTGCCCAAATGGTCATGGCCAGCACTATCGTGAAACAGATGAAAAGAAACTTAAACGTCAATTATCAAGAGAAAAAGCTATTCATGACCAGACGATTGCAAGTTTAAGAGAGACTAAAGGCAAGTTGAGAGCAGAAAAAGGCCATAGAACACGACTAAAGAAACGTATTAATAATGGTGTATGTCCGTGTTGCAATAGATCGTTTCAAAATCTACATAACCATATGAAAAATCAACACCCAAGATATATTAAACAAAACCCATGATTGAAGCCGACAAATGTATAAAGTGTAAATTTGATCCTAAGAAATGCATACTCTGTACATTTGTCCTTCGTTCAGAGGCAGACTTATACAGAGGGTTGCCGGCAAAGCATATAAGCTATCAACAACGGCCTAGTATTAAGGTAAGTAGGGTAAGAGTGAGGAATTATGAATAATTAAAATGACTTACTACAAAATATCATTCAGGAAGTTTAAGAAGTATTGTTTGCATGTATATTATTCAAGGGCAAATAATAAAGACTATTATCAGTGTAGTCATTCAAAGCACCGCCAGTATATATGCACAGAAAAACTATGTCCAGTGTTGAAGGGGTGTGAGGGGGCTGATAAATGAGTAAGCATTGCCAATACCTAAAACCAACTTCAAATTCTGTATGTGAATCATACATTAAACCAGGGACATGTGCACGGCCTGATCTCTTTAGATGCACGGAATACATTATGAAATTCGAACCTATATTAAGCTACTCTGGTGTAAATAGTTTTATGAAGTGTAAGAGGCTGTATTATTACGGCCAGATGTTGGGTGTGCAGGTTAAGGAGGATTATCAGAGTGATGCGTTGAAGATGGGAAAGATGATTGATTATTATATTACTCAAAACACGGCATGTTTTTTAATACAGGGCGATACATTGTGGCAAGCAAAAGTTTTTGCCATTACAGAGGTATTTGTTAAATTGGGATTTAATATTAATGGTTATTCCGGGCAAATCAAATTCCTCATTCAAGAAGACGGACATCCACAAATCAAAGGGTTCATTGACCTTGAAGCAAACGACAAAACCCATTTCATAGAACTTAAATGTACCTCAAAGCCAGATTACTACACAAACCCATATTGGATTCACGATCAAGTCGGTACTTACTTCCTATCAAACCCTAACTATCAATACGCTATCATGTGGGTTATCCGAGTACCGATGCTTAAACAAACAGGTGCGTTTAAAGATGAGTCACTGGAAGATTATAAGGATCGATGTGTACGTGATATGCTCAAACGTCCTTCATGGTACTTCCAAGGTTATGATAAAGATACTGGTACGTTTGGGCTAAAGTTCTATCGGTCTGAGTTCGATCTTGACGGACTAAAAGCACGGTATAGATGGATCGCGGATGAGATTAAGAATTGTACTGAAGCTGATTATTGGTATCAGGACCGGACGCAATGTATTAACCCGTGGAAGTGTGATTATATGCGGATATGTGATAGTGGGGGGATAAGTAACGATGTATATGAAAGGAGAAAAAAATGAATCCTAAGCATTATGTAATTACTTTTGGTAAGTTTAAAGGTAGGGAATTAGACAAGATTCCTCTTAAATATTTAGACTGGCTTATTGGTGTTAATAAAGCAGAGCCACTTTAGTCAATATTAGCTGAATATTTAGGCGATCCTGTAATAAAAAGAGAACTAGAATCACAACTTAAAGAGAACTCATAAAGGGGCATAACCTTAAAAACAAAGCAATCCTGGAGAGGAACTTTGAACAGCGAGGCACAATGCCCCTAATTTTAACATAGGAATAACAGTTCTCTACTTTATGGTCAGGGGTTTGGGGTCCTCGCATTATATATAGCAATCACCTTTATAGACTGACAGAGGCTGAATTGATTATGGTGAAAAAGTCACAAAAGGATTATGCGCTAAAAATAGCATCGGACAAGCACGTAATGGCCGTTGTTAAGAATAACAGCGAATAAGAAAGTGCCAGTGTACCAAATAGTTTGGTCGGGTGCGAGGGGTAAGCCTCTAGAGCTTATTTCGGCCTATTGAGTATTGTCTCAGGCGGTGGCGGAAGATAGACGCTAACAAATAGGATATGGGAAGGTGCTGATAAAATCGTTAAAATGTACCTATACTGTGCATCTCCCTTGCAGGTATCGAATCCTGCCCGCCTGAGGCAAATACTTATCTATCATTTACAATTTTAATATAAGTAAGAGAGCAATGATTAAAACGAAAATTACACAAGAGAAAGAGATAAGGACATATCCTTGTTTGATGGAAAGTGATTATTCCGTATCTCTAATATTAAGTGAAACTAAGGGGATTATTTTGCATACAAAAAGTAAGTATTGTCTCAGGCAGTGGTGGAAAGCGTAAGGCGTGAGCGGAGATTCCACAACTCCCTGCCCCGCCTGAGACATGCTTATTTACACTGACTTGACTAACTTCAATGAATGAGAAGATTCATAAACAGATTAAAGGTATAGAACAGAAGATGCAGGCAAGGGCAGTACGTATGAAAAACGATCAACAAGCAATGGAAGACGATAGGATACTTATTGACAAGTTACGCAAACAATGTGAGGGAGGAACGACCGAACTAAACAGCGAAGCGCCAGCGTAGCGAGTCTGTGCCTTGCTGTTTGTAAACTTACAAGTGCGATTGCGAGCTTGCGAGCAAAAGCATAACACCCAAGGGGAATGATTAGTGAAAAACAGAAAAGTGAAAGACGATTTAATAATTTTGCCTTCATCTCAGATGCAGATTAAACCTAAATATGGGTATTCAGATTTCTACAATGATTTCACAGGAGATAAGAAGGTGGGCAAAGATGGATATTTATATGTAAAAATACTGAGGATTAGAAATGGAAAAAAAAGATTTAAGTTTGAGATGGAGCATCGTTTTCGTGCGGAGTTGGCATTAGGTAAACGACTAAAAAAAGAGACAATAGTTCATCATCACGGAGCGAATCAATTAGTTATATGTGAGAACAGTAAATACCATAATTTATTACATGATAGGATTAAGGAAAAAGGCTGTTTTGGTTCGTTATGGAAAGATAGAGTAAAAGAAGATTTGTTTTTAGATATAGATAGTCATAATAGTGGCGCAAGTGTAAATTGAAAGGAGGTTAGATAGCATGGAGAGAATAACTCTTTTCCTTCCTATGGTAATTATTATGGGATTTTTTGATATTATTTGGACTATTCAATATCCAATATTCTTATGGGAAGCATTGATGTTTAAATTTGATGAAGAAGAAGGCGCATTTAAGAATATTTTCATGAGTTGCGTGTCATGGATATTCCTTGTTTGTCCTGTTATATATTTATGTTTTATCATTAATCATTTTGTGGGAGATAAAAATTGACAGAATCATTTATAGAAACTGAGATTAAGAAGTATAACGTTACAGATGCGTCAATAGTTGAATTGTCAACTCAATATCTTGCGTTAAAGGTTGAGGGTATTAATGACAGCGAAGGGTGTAAAGTTGTCCATGACGCAAGGATGGCAATGGTTAAAAAGAGGACCGCGGTAGAGGCAAAGAGGAAAGAGTTGAAGAAGGAAAGTATAGAGTTTGGTAAAGCGGTTGATACTGAGGCAAAGAGGATAATGTCCCTGCTGAATCCAATTGAGCTCCACCTGCTGGAACAGGAGAACATTGTATTAAACGAAAGGAAGAGAGTTAAGGAAGAGAACGCGCGGAAGGAACAGGAAGAGGCCGAGAGGATTGAGGATGAGAAAAGGAAAGAAGAAGAGGATCGTCAGGAACAGATTCGTCAGGAAAATGCAGCAGAACAGGAGCGTCAAGCAAAAGTCAGGTTAGAGCAAGAAGAAACCGCCAGAAAGCAGAAAGAAGTCCAAGATAAGATCGATGCAGATCAACAACGAATTGCAAATGATATGTACGAACGTGAACAGGAAGAATTACGTCAAAAACATGAGGAAGAAGCAAAGGCAAAAGCCGAGAAGGAAGCAGAGGAAAGGGTTGAGCGTGAGGCAGAAGAGAAACGACAACAGGAAGAACAGGAAAAGAAAGACGAAGAATTAAGGTTGGCGTTATTGCCTGATAAAGAGAAGTTGTCAGAATATGCAGATGCGTTAAAAAATGTATCTCGGCCAACGCTACAAAACGCACAGTCTCATGAGTTGCTTTCAGATGCGTCATTGTTATTATCAGAAGCTTATGATTTATTGAAAGGAGGTTGTAGTTGAGGATAATACCAAAAGATCAAGACAGTAAAATAGACGTAACATTCGGCACTATGGATTCGCAAGAAGAACTTATGAGTGATTTAGCTAAAATGGAATCTGAAATCAGGGAAGGTAAGTTTAAATACAAATCCATTATGCTTGATTCTGCTAGTTACTGGATGAATATTAAGCTACTCGGTGATTTTGAAGATCAAACCCATGATGCAGGGATCTTCAGTGGTGGCAAAGAACGAGAACTTGTCAATCAGGTCCGCGTGGATCAACCCGTATATGGTGCTCTGGCCTCACATATGAATCGTATATGTAAGGCCATTAAACGTATTTCGCAACTTGGTATACCTGTTGTGGCAATCGCTCAGGGTATAGAAAACCCGAAGTGGAATAGGGAAATGGCAGTAGCGCCACATTTTATCGGCCAGAAGTTTAGCGGAGATCTTAAATCACATTTCGATCTAATTGGCTTATTGGTCCCTCGTCATGACGAACATGGTAACATGGTGTATCCACCTAATGTTAAGTTCGGGTGTACTGACGGATCGTTTATGGCGAAGTATACAGGTAAACAGTTACCATCACTTACCGGTCCACTTGATTTTAGTAAAATAATACCTGAAGGTAAGGGTAGGTTTATATTAATTTATTCTGCAGAAGCAGGAGAAGGGAAGAGTACGAGTTGCTTGGCAACGTTACCTCAACCGATATTGGATATATATGTTGAGGACAGGAACCCTAATACGAGTTTAGAAGCTTTGGAATAGAAAGGAGGTATTTAATTTTGAAAGTAAAAATGTATAACCCGAAGAAAGAATGGAAGCCGAGAACACTGGCTATTACATTTGAGACTGAGGAAGAGTTTAATATGTTCAAAAGTATATGTGAGGCTATTGAAGATGTCCCTGAGTATGTCAAAAAACACAAAGGTAATGATTATGCTTTGTGCCGTAGGGTATCGAGAAAAATCAGTGATGTATTAGGTGGAATAGGATAGTATTTTAATAGTTGTTAATCTTAAAGGAGGTAATTAAAATGAGTGATGTAAATGATAATGATGTAGTTGAGCCGGGTGAAGGTTCTGCCGGTGGTTCGTTTAGTTTGGTCCCTGCCGGAGATATCGACAAAGGTACTGGTATCGTAATGGAATTTAACGGTAAGATTGAGCCATACGGAGAAAACAAAGACGGCCAGCGTCTTGAGCTTTTTTACGTAGACGATCCGGATGCTCGGTCAAGCCTATTCTGTAAGTTAACAGAACAGGCAGGGTTAATACTCATGCTTGATATCGTTAGAATGTCCGGAGTAGCCCAAAAGCTAAAGAAGCTCGGTAAGTTAAAGTCTGATCCGGATAAGGGATTACCTGCTGGAGTGTTAAGAGATGCTGCATTCCATGAACAGTTAAAGGTAAGTATCCAGGGATGCCGTGTTCTTTGTACGGTAAAACATTCACCGGGTAAATACAAAGGCAATGACGTTACGAATGCCAATATAAGTAAGATTGCACCTGTAAATTCTACGCCCACTGAAGCAACAGGAGGATCTACGCCAGCAGCACAACCAGCGGCTCCGGCACAAGAGGAAGCTTCCGGTTGGTAAAAAAGCCTAAAGTTAATGACGGCCAATTCATTCGTCCGTCATGTACTGTAAATCCATCGAAGTCAAGTTATATTGCGTCAATACCTTTGGGGCTTACTTTAATAACAGATACCAGGGAACAACTCCCATATAAATTTAAAGGTATTCCAAATGTTGTGCATAAACTTACTTCGGGGGATTATAGTATCAAAGGCATGGAATCAATGGTAAGTATAGAACGTAAATCTCAATCTGATTTCTACGGTACTATAACCAAAGGTCGTGATAGGTTTAAGCGTATGTTACAGCGCATGGCTGACTCTAATACAGAGTTCAAAGGTATGGTAATTGAATGTACAGAAGAGCAATTAATGACACCCGAAACATCGTATAGCAATATTCACATTAATTCAGTTTATGCTACAATTATTGCATTTGAGGTTAAGCATAATTTGCATATTTATTATGGTAGTCGGGCCGAATGTGAGCAGAAGGTTATTAACTGGTTGGTTTACTTTTATAAGATGAAAAGAGGTGGGTAAGAAATTGTGTTAAAAATTAAATGTGGCAAAAAACCATATAGCCGATTAACTGCAATGATAATATTAGCAAAGGCAAATAGTAAGTATGCTAAAAGTAAAAGGCAAGAATGTCGTAAATATTGGTGTCATATTTGTGGGGCATTCCATTTAACTAAAATGAAGAAAGGGGTACAATGAGACATACCTTAAAGATAGAAAGAAATTATTTTGATAATCTACAATCAGGTATTAAGAAGTGTGAAATTCGCTATAATGACAGGGATTATCAAAAAGGAGATATTTTGGATCTTAGTATGTCTGCAGCTCATATAACAGTTTCACGTAAGATTACGCATATTCATTCTGGATTGGGATTAAAAGAAGGATATGTTGTATTATCTTTAGAGGACGTGAAATGATTAGAAATATACTATGTTTCTTCGGCTTTCACGAATGGTGGGGGTTAAGTTTATATGGCAAAGAATACACTTGTGCAAACTGTGATAAAATAAAAGGACAAAAACAATGAAAAACGAACAATTAATTAAACCGGGGACCGGCACAACTCTCAAGCCCGATATTGTAACTCAAGACGAATACGCCGGGATCCTATCAAAAGCAAAACCCGATACATTCTATTCACTCCTCGGTCTACCCAAATCCGACAAATTCAAGAACCACAAGACAGCATTTACCATATCATCCCTTCATTACAGTATGATGGAAAAGATACGTATGAACCTTATACGGACCAAGCAGGCAGACATGGTACGTGCTTTAGTGGGAACTGGTATGATAGCTATGGCCAGGTATAAAAACATTGCCAGTGACCAAATAGAGGCTGCTATCAAGATACATAAAGACTGTCGCTATTCAGATAAAATGGTTAAGTTTAAAGAATCCTTCTACCGCCTGGACCTTAATGACGATCATGCAAAGTTATTTATCAGGGATTTAGTGTTAGAATTTGGAAACAATAAGTTTGGCCGTGAAATGTGGGGTAAGATTCATGATGCGTGGAGCTCTCCGGAACCGAAATTTGAGAAAAACAAAGCTGTAGCGATTCCTGATTGGCTTATAAATGAATGTAGATCTCAAACCAAAGAACCTTTATCTGATAAGATGTTTGAATTGTCAAAGGTCCGGCGGTCTTCTGAGGATCTTAAAAACATGGTAGTTGGATTAACTATTTCGGACAGGTTTATGATCATATCTCACAATTACGGTAAGTACTTTGCGAACTCAAAACTCACTTCTCAGCTACTCCGAGGGTACTATGTATGTGGTTTGTTTTTATTGAAAAGGTGGGTTTGTGAGCGTCGCATGAGTAAAAAAGAATACGATTTTTACAAGATAATTGACGCTTTGGATAATTACGCTGCAAAGTCCTAGGCGTATTATCGGAAGGGGCAACCATGCATATTGTCGTAAATTACAACATATTAGGGCGTATTATCAAAATGGGTGTAAAGTAGCTAAATCCAAAATAGTGGTTTTTGGCCATTTTCGCAAATCGCTCAAATCGCAATTTCGGCATTTATTTTTACCCTGTTTTTGGCATATTTGAAAAAGTTTTTTATCCTGTTTTCAGTAGTTTTTAATAAGCAAAATAACGTGAAATTTAAAAGTCAGTTATTTAGTGGTAACGGCTTAAGCATATAGACGATTAGCTTATTAGCTTTATAGCTTAATGTCTTTATAGCTTCATAGACTTATATATATATAGACGATTAGACCTATAGATTCATAGACGCAAAAAGTTTGAGTCTAAGGTGAAACCACTCTTTAATAGTCCCCTAGCGACAGTATACACTTGACAATAATACGCTATTTGTTAGAATGTATTAAGTTTAATTTTAGGATCTTTACAGGGGTAATAACAATGCATGGTAATTCGTTAATTGATATTAAAGGTAAACGCTTTGGAATATTAACAATCATTGAATATGACGAGCGATCTCGGTGGAAAGTTAAATGTGATTGCGGGGTTGAGAAAACCATGAGAGGCGATCACATTAGAAACGGGAAATATAAATCTTGTGGTGAATGCCGTAAGAAAAAGGCAAATGCTAAATTTCGCGGAACTCCGATTTATAATTGCTGGGTGTCGATGAGGCAGCGATGTTTTAATCCAAAGGCAGAGGGTTATGAGAATAATGGTGGCAAAGGTATTTCTGTATGTTGGGAATGGTTAGACTTTGAGAATTTTTATAACGATATGGGCGAACCACCTAAAGGACATGAGCTTGCCAGAATGGATCTTAGTCAAGATTATAGTTTTTTAAATTGTGACTGGTTAACCCCGCGAGAACGGGCAGTAAATAAAAAGTTTAATTTAAAAGGAGAATAATGGACATACCATTCGAAAAATTTCAATCACCAGAATCAATAGTCCGATTCACTGCTACCCAACAGCATATTGTCGAGCAGATCCTCGCCTCCACCAAAAAGGTAGTCATGCTCTCAGCTCCCACCGGATGTCACGCAATTAACACTCCGATTCTTATGGCCGATGGTAGTATTAAAAAAGTTCAAGATATTGTACAAGGTGACCGCTTAATGGGAGATGACAGCTTTCCTCGCAGAGTTCTGGCTTTATATTCAGGTCAGGAAAAAATGTATAAAATCATTCCAACAAAGGGAGAGCCTTTTATAGTTAATGAAAGCCATATTCTTTCATTGAAAAGAACGAATGAAACTTATACTGATAGAAAAACTGGAAATAGGAAAAAAATCAGCTTAAATGGTTCTATTGAAAATATTTCTGTCAGAGAATATTTGCTAAAATCAAAATGGTATAAACATGTAAGAAAACTTTACAGAGTTTCGATTGATTTCCACAAAGCAAGTAATTTACCACTTGATCCATATTTTTTGGGTGTTTATTTAGGTGATGGTGGGTCGTCTCATGGAAGTATTAGTGTAACGACTGAAGATGTTGAAATAATAAAAACCTGCCTATTTATAGCTGAAAAATTTAGATTAAAATATAGAATTGGTATAAAAGAGAATAACAACGCTATATCATTTATATTTACATCTGGAAGGAAAAAAATTAATGGGCCAAATCAATTAATTCCGGTATTAAAAAAACTTAGGTTACACAGAGTATCTAGCGGTAAAAAATTTATTCCTGATATTTATAAAACTTCAAAATTTGAAAATAGGCTTCAAGTTTTAGCAGGGCTGATTGATACAGACGGATCAAGGATTCGTCAAGGTGGCGGCTATGACTATATTTCTAAGTCTCAAGTTTTATCCCAAGGTGTTGCTTTTATTGCCAGAAGTGTAGGGCTAGCTGCTTATGTAATACCATGCAGAAAATCATGTCAAACTGGTTTTAGTGGAATATATTATCGAGTTTCAATTTCTGGTAATTGTTCAATTATTCCTTGTAAGTTAAAAAGAAAAAGATGTGATGAAAGAAAGCAAATTAAAGATGTACTGGTTACTGGCTTTAAGGTTAAGCCTCATTTTTATGGTGATTATTTTGGTTTTGAATTAGACGGAAATCATTTGTATTGCATGGGAGATTTTACAGTTACCCATAATACAGGCAAGAGTTTGATAGCAATGATGGCTGGGAAAATGATGGCAAATAAGGTGAATTACGTATGTTCCGGTAAATCACTTCAGCATCAACAAGTTGAGGATTTCCCTGAAGCGGAGATGTTAATGGGCCGGTCGAACTATACCTGTGATTTTGACGATTCTTTAACCGCAGCAACTTGTACGACAAAATGTGATGATTACAAAGAACGTCGAATCAATTGTGCGTATTATGATCAAAAAGCTGCATTAATTGCGGCAAAGTATAGAATCTTAAACACTCATTATTATTTAAACGAAGTAAATTTTGCAGGCCAGCTGTCAAAGCAAAAAGTAGTTATCATTGACGAGGCCGACACTTTGGACAATATTTTCATTAATTTTGTAGGTTTGTCGGTTTCCAAAGGCCAGTCGAAAAAGCTTAATATCGGGTATCCTGAAAAAGTAACGAAGCTTGAATCGTGGATTGAATGGGCTGGCGATGCACTTGAAAAGTTAGAACTCTATAAGCAATGGAAAGAGGATGATGATGATTGTTTGACTGCTGAAGAAGCGGAAGTAGAAAAGATAAAGATAACCCGGTTAAAGAAAAACATTCAACAGTTTATATCGTTGGTCCAGGATGATTGGATTTATAGTTCCGGCGCGGGTTTTTCCGAATTCAAACCTGTATGGATTACTCCTGAAGTTGCGGAAAAGTTCTTATGGTCCCATGCACAGAAATTCGTGCTTATGTCTGCCACTTTGCCACCGAAAGCTGTATTTGCTGAAACTCTCGGCCTTAAAGTATCAGACGTTGATTTTATTGAAGTTGGTAGTCCGTATGAAATTGAAAATAGACTGGTTAAATACAGGCCGATTACTGAAATGTCGTATAAGAATAAAGGTAATCATTATTTGGTAATTGACGAAATGGCTAAGACATTAGATGAAGAGTTTCCTAACGTTAAAGGGATTATCCACAGCGTATCATATGCCCTTGCAGAAGACATTATGGACATTGGTAATCCTAGGCTTATGACACATGACAGCAAGGATCGACAGGAAGTGCTTGACGAATTTATAGCCTCTTCAGGGCCTTCGGTGTTAGTTTCACCGTCAATCATACGAGGTATTGATTTACCTGGTGATCTCTGTCGGTTTGTTTTTTTCCCGAAAGTTCCGTTTAAAAATTTAAAAGACAAGCAAACGGCAGCAAGATTGTTTGGTGCCGGAAAACGTGGTCAAAATTGGTATAACGCTGAGGCGAGCCAAGATATTGTACAAGGGGCCGGCCGGGATATTCGGTATTATGGGGATTATGGAGTTGCGATTATATTTGACAAGCAGTTTAGCAGGATATTACAGTCAAGAACGTTACCTGGATGGTTTCAAGATGCGATTGTAGTAGGTTGATATCATGAAAATATTAATAGCATGTGAGTTTAGTGGTATTGTACGTGATGCCTTTATAAAAAAAGGGCATGATGCCATCTCTTGTGATTTGATTAAGACTGAATCTAAAGGCCCTCATTATACCGGCGATATTAGGGATATAATTGATGACCAATGGGACATGATGATAGCATTCCCCCCATGTACTGATATTGCCGTGTCGGGAGCCAGGTGGTTTTGGTACAAAAAACAGGACGGCAGGCAACAGGCCGCAGTTGATTTCTTTATGATGCTGGCGAATGTTGATATTAACAAAATATGCATTGAAAATCCGGTTGGAATAATGTCTACTGAATGGCGTAAGCCGGATCATATAATACAACCTTGGCAGTTTGGACATGGCGAAGTAAAGAAAACTTGCTTGTGGTTAAAAAACTTACCTTTGCTCAGGGCAACTAATATAGTTAATGGCAGAGAACCGAGAATATGGAAGATGCCACCGTCAAAAGACAGAAGCAAATTAAGATCTATTACTTATCAAGGCATTGCAGATGCAATGGCAGAACAATGGGGATAGTACCTTTATTCCAACCGATACGCACAAGAATAGGGGTATAACACTTAGGCTGTAACAATAGCTCCGCAACGCATCGCAACGCATCTGTCAATAAGAATGCATATATTGAGGTGCCCTTACTTGGAAATTGGTATTACGGTGATCCTACGCGGTTTTAGTTACTATCTACCAAAGCCCTTTCCTTTTGTACTGATATGCTAACAATCCCGTAGCCATTACCACTATTCCGATATACGTCCAATATCCAATGATTTTCAGGAGTACCAATGCCGTGATGGTATACATAGCTATTAAAACCATTCCCAGTTCAACCATTTCAATTACCTTCCTTTTCTATCATCTTGATCGGTTAATATAAACGAATAATTACTGTCATCGGTACTGTTCCCTCCGGCTGGTTTGCTTGATAGCATGAAATCATTTACCGCTTGTGGCAATAGCCCTTTGATTGTATCAATATCTCCGGCTCTTATTGTAATTTCTAATTCATAAAACTTTAACTTGTTCATATCTTGTAACTCATGGATAACTCGTTTTGCTTTTTTAAACTTAATCCTTTCGATCATAATACTTTCCTTTCTAATGTGTTAAAATGTGAATTACTCCCGAACACCAACCGAAACCGATTGCCATAGATAAAATTACCTTATAAGCAAAGGGTAATTCGTCAATAATGTTTATTAATTTAGACATAACTCTTTCCTTTCAACTAATTTTATAAAGTGTAGTTATTTAGGCAGCAATCTTTTCATAGCATTGACTACATATCTGGCTTTTTGCTTTCTTGTTTCGTAGGATGCGTCTGCATACTCTTGATATTGGTTATCGCATATAGGGCTTAATATGCAATCTTCGCAGTCATGACCATTTTTATTTGTAAGTTGAAACCTACACATACACATAGGGCAATTTCTTTTATTAGCATATTCGATACACATAGGGCAATTTCTTTTATTAGCATATTCGCCGTTTTTTATAACATCAATTTCCCAATGTTTAATACTTGCTCTTAATGCTTCCTCGGTTCTTTTAGACATTTCCATAATTCACCTACCTTTCAATTCACTCTGTAAAATCGTTATTAAGCCACACTCAGAAGCCGTTAAGCCATTGCAAGTGGTTTGCTATGGTTTACTATGCTTAAAGATAGCTTATCAGGTTATCGCCACTACCATATTTTACACTATGGTTTAAAAGTAGTTTAAATACCTTGATAGCTGTTTTCTTATTACATGCTAAATCAGGCTCACAAATCCAACGGTTTTCGGTTTTATGTGCTAATAAATAATTCTCCGGCATTTGTCTAATCGTTTCTGATTCTGGTTGATATATAATTTTCATTTTCTTTTTCGCTTCCCATCTTTCAGCCATTTCTCCAGGTACTAGATCATGGCAAGTTTCTTCACTTATTAAGTTACCTATTCTATTTCTTTTACTTTCCATTATATACCTTACTTTCTATGCGTGAAAAATATGCATATCCCATTTGTTAGAATTATAGTTTACTTGCCTTTTTAAGTAGTTCTTCTACTTCTGAATATTCGTGACAACATTCTGATAAGTCATAAAGGCTTTCTCTGTTTTTCATAAAGGTAACGCCAAATATCCATCCATCTCTTGACATATTGCTACCATATGAAACCTCAAACCATATACCGTTATGCAATAGCCTTACTGCTATATACTCAGGTGTCATAAAGTTACTATTTTTAAACGGAGAACCTTCACTTCTTGCAACTCCGAATTTACTAGCAATTGTTTTTAATTCTTTTTCAATATCTCTATAATCTATACCGTTTTTTCTAATCATTTCTCATTTCTCCCATAAAATTAATAATGCTAACTACCTTGCCAGGTAGCACACATCTAAAATAAATACATGATCGCTATAAATAACGATCAAGTGTTTATTCTAATTAAGCATATCGGAATTATAGAGATAATCTTCTATTTCCTCACGTGTACTATCTTTTGACAAAGAATCATCCCACCAGGTACAATCTTCATTTTCCTTAAAATCATTTTCAATTTCATCAGCTGTTAATCCCATATATACCCTTGCTTTCTATGCGTGAAAAATATGCGCATTCCATTGTGTTAGAATTATATAGTAATTGGTATACGTTTTTTTACTATTCTAAATGCTGTATTTGTTTCGTTTTCTCTATAACATTTTACTTGTATTATTGCATCTTTTCGGTTTGTTTCGGCTGTTACTTCCTCCCATCCATAAGGCGGATAAAATCCCTGAATTTGCCATTCGTCTTCTGTTTTTCTTTTATATGGTGGCGGGTTTTCTCTTTGTACGGTAATTGCTGAATCATAGCAATCGTGATTTATTAATCCGTCTAATACATAATCTTTTTCGCAATCATTGTTATAAAAAACAGTATCAATGTTCTTTCCGTTTAAATATACGTTCCATGCTTGCATTTCTCATTACCTCCTGTTAAATTAATAATGCTAACTACCTTATCAGGTAGCGCACATCTAAAATAAATACATGATCGCTATAAATAACGATCAAGTGCTTATTCTAAACTAATACAAAATACATTTAATCTTGTTTAAAAATTTCTCCAGTTTTGTCATTTCTCTTATTTCTATCATTCCTGTTGCATAATTAACTCTTGTCATTTTTTTCTTGCCGTCAATTCTTGTAGTTTTCCATTTAGTAATTTTCATTTTACACATTCCTTTTAAACTTTATTCAATAGCAAACATCCAACAGAGTCAGAGTAGTAAGTCCATTTTGTTGTATCAATGCCATGTACTACTTTAATTAAACTATGAATTGTTTTTCTATCAATTTTGTCAATACCCAAAAAGGTATTTTCGTTAATTGGTAGTAATTCATTACCCACGGCAAGCCATAAACAATCTGGTTGAATCGTCAATAATAGTCTAAAATCTTTTAATGTGATTTTCTGAAAAAATCCTGGTGTTCCTGAATATTTCATCTTTTCACCATCCTTAATTAAATTAAAATAATAAACCGTCAATCCATTACACTAAGCTTATAATGTAATGGGTGAGGATTTATAAATCATTGCATTGATCACGTTCTCTGGTTTCCATATCATTGATTAAATGGTTTCTGAATTGATCAGCCTCTTGATATGTTTTAAATGAATTAGTATAAACGTGTAGTCTTTTGGTTTGCTCTGTTAATGTGCTAACATAATCAACAAAAAATAATCCATTTTCATTTGGGTGATCTACTTTTCCAACACAAATAGTTTTCATAGCGTCAATTCTCCATTCTATAAGGTTAAAATTATTTACAATGCTCTGTAATGGTCGCAACTTCTCCAGCATGTACTTTGCCATAACATTTGCAATCCATAGTCTCAGGATGGCCACAACGGACGTATACACCATCTAATATCCAAGCTTGCTTATCATAATCATAAGATTGTTTTGCTTTGTCATTATCAATATATGTTCGCATAGTCAAACGCTCCATTTCTAAAAGATAAAATATTAAAATAACAACAGATATATAAGCATACGCCATGCCAAAGAAAGCCAGAAGTAACAAAGCAAGAAGCAAATATAATGATAGTAATGGTTTAAAATATTAATACCTTTACCAAGCAAGTAAAGAAATGCTAAACGGTAATCATTATTGTAAAAAATACTGACTATGAAATGAGCGATAATTGACATAAGTATTAACATATCATAGCTTTGTAAAATAGCTGACAGTTTAGGCTAATGTATAATAATTATTTGTTGATAAATAAGGGCTTGTGATAATCGGTGTCAGTATAATTTACACTTACTTAAATAAACATTATTATTACATTTAAATTAAAATAAGACTTGCAATTACCCTGTTATTATGCTATGGATTTGTTAAGTGGCACGTATCTATAACATTATCAGGCTATAATAAATGACTACGGAAACTCTTGAGCTACCTCCGGAAACTGTCAAATCAATTCACAAAGATAACGTTATGCATAGAATCGCATGCGGGCAAACACAAAGATCTATTGCAAAAGACTTCAACACAACTCAAACTGCTGTCAGTACCATTAAAAAGAATAATGAAAAACGTATAGCACTGCTTAAACAACAACTAATACAAGAAAATACCGATAATATACAAGAATCAATTAAAACTGATATTGAAAATAATAATAACTTATCATATGAATTTAAGAATAGTGAGAATATAACCAGTGAAAAAGTAGCTTATAAAAACTCAGTACAAAAGAACCTGATTAAACCGTTGCTCGAAAGTGTAGGTATTTATCCATCTAACACAATCGTTTATGGCAATACAAACATACAGAACAATACAGTTGTTACCCCATCATATCAATCATTCTTAGACTACCAGGCAACACAGCACCCAGATAAAGACGATAACAGTGGGGAATTAATTGATATAGACGTTGATAATGGGGACAATAAACAGTGATATGCTTGACAATACTGATAAGTCATAAGCGTAATGAATACGTTAAATAAAAGGGACATACTAATATTTATCAGACCTAATGACAACATAATGAGTATTGCCAGTATAAAGATAAGCAGTTATTAATGTAAATAATATGTATGAAGGGTGGCATGGGGAGGGGAAGCGGATTGTTGATTTTAGGCTTTCGATATATTTATCTCCAACAGCCACGCAGCATGTCAGCCACAGCCACTATGGGTTAGATTATGAATAAATGGTTAGAGTTTTGTATATCGGATATAGAGGTTATTAATGATGTTTGCGCTGTAATGTTTATTGTTGCGTGTTTAACGTTGCTTGTTATATGGTTTGTGCTTGGGGTTGGCATAGGTGAATCCTTGCTTAAATAACATATTATCTATTTGCAATGCAATATGATTTATGTTATAATCTCTTTAAATAGTATTACTATTATTTAGGGAGGTTGTTATGGGCGTTTCGGATAATTGCGTATGTGTTGAGTGTGGTGAGGGGTTTGAGGCTAAGACTGCCTTTGCTACTCTTTGTAGTCCTAAGTGTGTTCAGCGCAGGTACAGGCGTACTGATAAGGGCAAGGCTAGTGTATTAGCGTTTAATGAGAGGGTTAAGCGTATAGGCATTAAGAAGGTTTGTATTTTTTGTAATGATAAATTTGTAACTGCAAGAAAGTCTCAGGTATTTTGTAGTAAGTGTTCTGTTGCTGGTAAAGGTGGTTATTATGCTCAGAAGAAGCATAGGCTCAAGTATCCTGTAAAGGCTAAGGCACGTGGAAGGCTTAGTAAAAGAATACAACGTGGTGCTTCGATGAAGAAAGAACCTTGTGATGCATGCGGCAAGGAAGCAGGGGCTCATCATCATAATTACGAGAAGCCACTTGATGTAGTTTGGTTATGCAAAGAACATCATGCAATGATGCATAAGTTTGATTAATTATGAATAGTATCTGGATAATTGGATTATCATTAGTGTTATTATTAATTGCTGGTTATTGGTCTTATTGCGGCTGTGATGGTCATGAGAATATGGTATGTTGTTGTTTGCAGTCTGAATGCGATTGTATTTTATGCAGGACGAGATAATGAAAACCAGGAAGATATGGCAAACGGTATTATTCGGTATATGCATTGTAGTGGTGATGGTTATAATTCACCGTATAGATGTTTACTTCGGGTGTGGACATAGTGATAATTGTGATATTGGTGAATTGTGTGAGAAGAGATAATAAGCCATGAATGATAAAGAGCAGTTTCGTTTATTAAACAAGGTAAAGGAGTTAGAGGTTGCGTTAAGTAATCTTAAGCTTGAGCATGTTGATTTAGCACGTAAGCAGAGTATATTTAACTTACAGGTAAACACTAACATGAATGCGATTGGCAGGAAGTTGTTCCCAGAACAGTATGAAGAAGCCAGGGAGGGGATAATTCAACTATGAAAGCTATGTTAATAATTAGAGATCCTTTTGGCGATGGCGATATTGAGACTAAATATATTCCCTGTAAGAAGGAGATAAAAGATAATTATTATAAGTCGAAA
>Ga0255047_10000930_pt1 | contig 22871 bp, 26 predicted proteins | sample JV7_2_1_MG_FD_183640 | JGI IMG/M metagenome (GOLD analysis project Ga0255047, IMG submission 183640) | Seawater microbial communities from Jervis Inlet, British Columbia, Canada - JV7_2_1 | ecosystem: Environmental > Aquatic > Marine > Inlet | place: Canada: British Columbia | collected 2016-10-06 | reverse complement strand
AAATGGAATAAATTGATTCGTTAATAAAGCCGCGCCATCTTTTCTAGAAATTCTTCCAAGCACATTCATGATCTGATTTTCAGAGGTACCTAAGATCATACCGGCTGTAAGATCTCGAGACATTTCTTTCATCTCTTCCCACTTTGCTTTGTTGGCAATGATATATCTATCCACGACATCTTGAGGAGAGATAGGATCTCCTCTTAAAAGTTTAGAATTAAATTCTCTACGAGCATCACGAATACCTCTTTGGTATCCACTCATCTTAAAGTCTAAGCTTCGTGCAGGATCTACTGTCACCGGTCGGTAACCTGTAAATCCTAGTGCTTCATCGGTTAGATTATATGTCTGTCCTGTTCCCTGGTAAGGTCCGATCGTTCTGCTTGGTTCTCCTGTCGCAGCAAAACCTAAACGAATTAACTGTTGTAAAGAAAAAGGTGCTTGAGATCTAACGAGGTGAGCGATAATATTAGATACCTTTTCTCCAGTCGGAGTAGCATCGGTATATAAAACTTTGCCATCTTTAGTTTTTCCGCCTCCTCTTACCACATCCAACATAGCTTCGGTCCAAATGGATTCAGATATAAAAGGCTCACCGAGTTCGGCTGTAGATGTGGCTAATCCTTTCATGAAGCTTTCCATTAAAGCTTCTTCATTCGTCTCTCCCTCCGCTACTTTATTAAGAATGGTTTGAATAGGTCGAGTTAAAGTATCGTAGGCAAAGCCATGACTGAAGTCGATGTATTTTAAGTCTCCAGTTTCTTCATCTCTCATGGGTAAGATGGTGGAGTTCTTGGACCATGAAGGTAAGAATCTTTTCAACGCTGCCAATTCGTCGTCGGTATAGTCGTAGATGGTTTTAAACATCTCTACAGTAGCCGCAGGTACTATAGCTGTGGTTGCTGCCAACCCCGCTAGTCTTTTCATCCCAATCGTTCTTAAAATAGGATCATTAATTTCTTTAATAGATTGTTGCACAATCCCGGTACCAGTTCTTAATATTTCTGCAGGAAAAGAAACGAAATTTCCAACGGGAAATCTTCTTAAAGTTCGAATAAATTCAGGGACATATTCATAGTTAGGTACGGTATTTCTTACAATATCAGCGGCCTTTTCTTTAATCTCTCGAATGCTCGGCATCTTTTTAATTAAACCTTTATCGAAGGCTCGTTTATAGGCGTTGCCATAACGATAATTTTCCATGACAAAGTTACTAATTTTCCAGAAGTCATCTTCCATGACGTACATGTCCTGACTAAACTTCGCAAATTTCTTAGCCCAGTTCGGTTGCAGCATCATTCGAGCCGCACGATCGGTAGTCAATCTTTGACCAAAATTAATATCGCCCATTAGTCTAGAGATATCTCCATACCTTACATTGGTATTCACTACTCCGAGCTCTAATAATTCTCTATAGAAAGCCTGAGCTTCGGGAGCATTCGCCTTGAACATTTGAGGTTGAACAGAACCCACAGCTTTCTTCCACGCTTGAGCTAATACTTTAGGGTTTTCAAACCAGATTCCATTAGCGGTTTGAAAAGTAGCCGCACTGAAAAAGTTTCTGGCATGAGTAACCGGTGACAACACCGTCTTTGCAAACTGTGATGTTGCCTTAGGAAATAAAAACAAACTGTCATAAATAAAGCTGGCAGTTTTATTATTAATAATATTTTTTTCTGCTCCCTCGAGGGCTTCCATTAAAGATCGTTCGCCCCAGGCTCCATCAGGAAAGGCACTTCGTATAGGGTTTTCCATAGCCGTTTCTCCCCAAGGTCTGGCTACTCGTACTCCAGTTTGTGGATCCGTGACCACGCTTCCTTTATAAAGAGCAACGTCCGCTTCGCCTAAGGCATTTCTGGCAGCCGATTCAGTTCCATAAAAAAATCCTCTTCCTCCTGCTGCAATGTTGGTAGCAGATTTATCAACTAACTTTTGTAAAAATTCTCCCTTACGGGCAACCATGGATAATCGTTGAGTACCATGAATCATTTTTGCTCGTACATCTTTGACTTCTCCAAAAAGTTCTCTAAAAGCTTTGCTTCCTCTCCCGATGGTCGTCGGTCCAGGAATCCCTTCTGCTCCAGGGAGAGCATACCTTCCTTTAGTGGCGACTTGTTCTAATCTTTTTACAAAGGTTCCATTTTGAACCAGGTCAGCAGCCACAGAGTCTTTTACAAAACTCGCAGGAACTTTAAAGGTAGGAGCGGAGGGAGCTTTAAACTTATCCGCTTCTCTCATTAATCTAACTAAGCTATCCTGGGGTTTAATATTTTTAAGAATGTAATCGACTTGCGTCTTGGCATTTTCATAGGTCAAGGGCGCTGGAACATCTACCATCTCGCCGGCAGTTCTTTTCGCTTCAGCTCTCGAGATGGCTCTTCTATTCTGTCTCATGAATATACTCGCTACCTTTTCAACGGCTTCGGCGGTTGGTTTAAAATTTAAGAAAGGAATTAAAGATTTATTTTGAAATACATTATAGGTTCGACTCAACCACCCTCTAAATTGATCTCCCATAATATTTTTAAAAACAGGCTGCGCTTCGATCGGAAGATTGGATCGAATGAGTGTTGCCATATCCCCCCATTTATTTCTCATCATGCCCATGTTGTTGAAAATATTCATGACATGTTCTGACTTGGCTCCATTGTTCATGAGCTTCTCACCAATATTCTCCATCATTTTTGCATCCATTTCACCCATGGTCACTCGACCGGCCTTATCAAGGCCGGATTTACCTGAGAATAAAAGTTCATCTAAATCTTCATAGAGTTTAAACTTTTCTGCTCGGGTTGTTTTATTGAAAGTTGATTTGATATTAGGAAAAATTCTATCGAGGTCTTTATCTACAGCTCTCGATAATTCGTAGGCTCGATTCATATCGGCCCCTCTTTTTCCAATTTGTTCTCGTCTGGTTAAGAAAGCATCTTCAGGAATATCTCCTCTCGGTCTGCCTCCTGAGGCTACTTTATTTAAAGCTCTATCCCATAAGCTGTTAGAATATTTTAATTCTTTTCCTCGTGTGGCTAACTGTTTAATGATGGAGCCCGTTCCTCCAATAATTCCTGTAAGTAAAGCTCCTTCTGTTCCAAATTTAATTCGGTTAACAATTTCTCTGACCGCTTGTTCTTTTCCACCCTCATCAGATTCCGTATCTAAAGCAGTGGGTCCTCCTAAAAGATCTCCAATGGTTCCAAACTCTCCAACGTCTGCAACAAAAATTCCTTCAGCGATACCACCCGACACAGCACCCGCCATAAATTTTGCCGTCTTGCCTTTGGCATTTAATTGAAGAGCTTCCTGTGCTCCTTTAGCCAGGGTTGGATTGCTTAGAGTAAAGTAATTACCCTTCTTCGCAGCCATGATTGCTTTGGTTGCTGCCTTGGTTCCATATCGGAACGCCATGGTTGCTGGCACACCAATGTTAACTAAGGCTGCTGCAATTTTTCCAGCGGTCGTGGACTCGGCTTTCTCTTCTATGTTTCCTAATTTTTTATAAATGTTTTCATCAAACCACTGTTCAACTTCTGTGGCTTTGTCAGTGTCACCGGTAAGATCTAAAAGGGTTGCGCCTAATGAAACAGCGCCTTCAGGTATTCGAATTAAACCGGTAGCAATACCGGATAGAACTGAGGAGATAAGACTTGGGTCATTAGATTGTTCAGAGGGAGAAAGTTTAGAAGGATCCCATTCACGAATAGCCATCCATTATCTCCTTAAATTTTCTTTTGTTTACGTAATTTAATAAGCTCTTCTATAGAAGTTACTTCTTTTCCTAAACTTGGAATTATATAAACCTGTTTCTCTTCATCAAAGATAATTTTAAATTGACCAGGATTTTCTGAAAAAGCTTCTCGAATAGTTTTTCCTGATGGTCCTCTAGCCATTTGTGTTATATCTTCTCCAAAATAAACTGACTCTTTGGCTCTTTTTGGACCGGCTCCTTTAGATATGAGTTGTTTAACTAACATATCATCGGAGTACATCGCTTTGTCTCTATTCGCTTGAGCTTTTCCCCACGCTTTATATTTTGCTAACATTTCTCTTCGCTCTGAAGGATCTGCTATTTTACGAATGTCACCGATCGCTCCTGAAATATTTTTCATTTGAGCGGTGCTTCCCCATTTATCTCTGGAACCACCAATCAATCGTTCAGCCATGGACAACATCATTTGACTTCTTTTTTCTTTTTTTTCTTCGTCCGTGTACAATTGATCACTGTCTGGATCTGTAGGTAAACCGTCACCTGCGGGGTCTTCAATTTCTGCTTTTTCTATCACTTCATCTTTAGTATATAGATCTTTAGCCTTATCCTTATACCCACCCGTGGTTAAAATTTTCTCTTGTTCTATAGCTTTTTTCTTATAAGGGTCCGAGAACTTCTTAAAATAATCCTTATAAGCTTCAGGATTTTCTTTTAATAATTTTCGTGTTCTCCTTTCCAACTTATTTAAAATTGGTCTTCCTTCAAGATCATAATCTGCTGTAGTGTCAATCATACCTTGCATACCAGCGATAGGAATTCCTTCGGTTCCTTCCTCCGTATCTAGATAATAGTCTCTTTCAAACATATCTGTAATATAAGGTTTAGTATATAAAGGACCTTTTAAAATTTCTTCGGCTGTAAGTTGAGCTTCAGGATCATAATACGTACGACCTTTTTGATTTCCACCAATGTCATACCCCACTCTTCCACCATAATTAAATCGTTGTCTTTCTTCATCAGTAACCAAATTACTAGCAATCCCTCTGCCGTAAGCAGAGTTATGTTTATTGAACATCGGTCTGTTTAAAACTTTAGAATATGCCATTACCCAAACATACCCTTGACACCTTTGTATGCAGCCAGTCCTCCAAGTCCGGTCATCAATCCTTGTTGTAAAGGACTTGCCGTTGGAGTAGCTTGCATTCTCGTGCCACCAGGGTATCCTCCCATTAATCCTGTTAATTGTTCACCGAAGAAACCGTATCGTTGATATGGTTCGTAAGCTCCAAGTTTCTCACCTTGCGCAGCAGCATCGGTAACTGCTTGTCTATAACCCAATCCTGCTTGACCCATTTGACCGAGTTGTCCGATCTCTTGGCCAGCTAATTGAGGTTGTAGTTGAGCGAGTCCTTGTAAATTTCTTAAGTCTCCTTGTCTTGCAGCGGATGCCTGTTGGAATCCCTGCATGTCCATTTGTGCTTGCATGGCTGCTAAATTTTGTGCGTATTGAGAGTCCGCTACTGCGCTCTCTGCTCCGAATCTTCCTCCACCGAAAGCTCCTGCGCCCACCGCCTGAGCCGCTCGTGCTGTATCTTGTCTGTTTTTTTCTTGGAGCATTTGAGTTTCCATCGCTGACTTCACAGCATCGGTATAAGGACTTTGATAGGATGCAATAGAACCTGCTCCAGTTCCTGCTCCTGTTCCTGTTAAAGCCGCTGCATCATCTAAAAAGCCTTCGTACCCTGAGATGCCTGTGCCGGCTCCCATTCCTGAAACCGCTCCAGTTGTTGCATCAAATTGTAGTGCTCCTAATCCTGCTTGCGTTGCGGCTGCCTGTTGGGCTGCCTGAGTAAAGCCTCCAGTAATTTGTGGAGCAACACTTGGTGCAAATTTACTAGTATCAATGGCCGTACCAATCCCTACACCACCTGCTGTTGTGGGTTGTAATAATCCTTCTCCAAAAGTTTTACCGAGACCTTCTATAAACGGTGCCGGTAAGGCTTGTGTTTTAGTTATATCTGCCATTATGCCATTGCCTCCAAGTTGTGCATTACATCATACATTTTTTTCGCGCCGGCTTCCCGGTCGCCTCCGCCTAATCCCTTAACGGCATCAGACGTCATAACAAATTCTCCTTGTGCAAGTAAAGCTCGCACGTCATCGTGTTTTTCTTTAGCTCCGTGAGGCTGATAGCCTCCTGTGTCTCTCATGTCTAATTGTTTTCCATCCTTGGATGGAATGATTGGATGTTCTGTACCCATCGCATAACCTGTTCTCATCAATCCACCTTGATTAGCCATAGTGGGTGATTGAGCGGGCATTGCGCCCTGATCATTTAATATTTGAAGTTCTTCGTCTGTTAATTCATGTATAGGCTTCCCAAATAACATCAAAGACATTTCATTTCGTGAATCCTCTAGGCTTGGATCAGACGCCACTTCTATATTTTCTGTTTCATCCACCACTGAATCTCCATCTTGTCCTCCTCGAATTACTTCCGAGGATTCTTCTAAAAATAAACTGTTGTCTCCACCCGTTCGTAATCCAACTCTTCCACCTTGAGCGGCAGCCATTTGATTTCCACCTTGTTGACTTCCCATTTGAGAAGAAAGATAAACCATCATCTCAACTAATTCTTGTTCCGTTCGTCCTCTTAATTGTTCCATTGGAATTCCTAGTGCCGCTAGTTGCTGGATCAATTGAATTAATTTTGCATCATCAGATTGTTCCGTGGTCCCTGAATCAAGGACCCCTTGATCTACAGGCTGACTCACATTATCTAAATCCGTTTGACTTTGTAAACTTTCAATTCCTTGTCCTGCATACATTCCTTCTTGTGCTCTAACTCTTCCACCTTGGTTTGCATTCCACATCGGTGCTGTGTAATGGGGTGAACTCTCATCTCCGAAAGGCATATAACGTCTAGCATTTAAATAAGCTTGATGTCCTTTACCTTCATCTCCAAAACCTTGAATCTCATCGACCTTCGGTTGGCCAGCTGCAGCTGCAGCTGTTCCGAGACCAGCGATCCCGGCCCATCCTAAACCTGTCGGCATCATGGATCCTGCACCTTTAGTTAAACCCCATTTACCTAATAGTCCTTGGGTACCTGCACTTCCTGTTCCTAATATTCCTTGAACTGGTCCAGCAATATTTTGCGCCTGCGTTCCAAATAATTTTGCCATCATGGAACCTTTACCTCCACCAGCAAAAACTCCTTGAGGACCTGTCCATCCTGCTTTGCCCATCATAGATGGTCCATAATAAGCTCCTAGTCCTAGTAAAGCTGCTTTACCAATAGGACTTTTAATAACCTTCTTGATTGGTTTGGTGATGGCTCGAGTTATTTTGCTAAAAAATCCCATTACTTATTTGTCATTCCTACTATTCGTATTGGTTGGACGGTAACCGTTAAATCTTTTCTTAAATCATTTTCAATGGTAGCAGTGTTAGGATCAGCGACATCAGCTAAAAATGCTTTCATATCAGCATATTTTTTGCCTGTTCGTATATTAGATATGGTTTCTTTGGGATCAGCTTTTAACACTGGGATCTTCTGACCCTTATACATCATATATCCTATTTCACTTTTACCGTTTTTTTTCTCTTTATTCAACATTTTTATGTCCTTGTCATTTCCAAGACCGCAACAGTCACCTTGATCACATCCGCCGTGGCACATTGCATCTTTAATATATCTCCTGCCTCCAGGACTACCACATTATTAAAGTTAAGTACATCTACTGAATCAGTAGCTAAAACACTGGAGTTATCAAATATATAGTCAGCACTTCCAGAAGTGTCTGTGATCGTAGTTTGTACTGTACGTGCACTGGAGTCGGTATTATATAATCGAATCGATTTAACGACCGACGTTGTTTCACTGGGCACTGTATAGATCGGATCGTCCGAGCCAGAAGATGTAATAGTAGCTTGTACATTTTTATAAACATTTGCCATTTAACTTATGAACCATCCCACTCTCTCCGATTCATTCTCAGGAATCTTGTTGGAAAAAGTATTATTCAATTGTAATACGGTTTGTTCCAAGGATCTAATCAGTTCATTGATCTGAGTTTGTTGATACTGTTGGGGTGCATTAGGAAATCGGACTGTTAGTTTTGATGCCATTAAAATGCTCCCAAGATTCCGCCTCTAGAACGCCAATCTCTACTTGCGCTTGCTGTTCCAGGAGCTCCTCCTGCTTTAGATTCTTTACTACCAATTCCTGCAGTACTTGCATGATCACGGCCTGAAGGACTTTGCCAATTAGCATAGTCTGCCTGCCATTGTTGTTTAGCTTGTGCAGCTGCTTTTTCTTTGGCAATTCGTTCTTGTTCTTTAATCTGATTAACTAGATTAATATGATCGAGTTGTTTTTGGTGCCAACCTGTTTTTTTATATGTTCCTCTTAATTTTTGAGACTCAAGAATCTCAGCTAGTTCGTCTTCTCTTTCCCCTAATCGATCTTCATACGTTCGACTCGGGTCCATTAAACTTTGTCCCACTAACATACCAAATTGATCTCGTTGAGTTCCTTGTCCATAACCTGCCCCATCAACAGCCCATCGTTGATTAGCTGCGGCCTCCGGACTCATCTGTGGTAGAGCACCTCCTATCAAACTAGCTAGGCTTCCTACACCTTTTTTTATTAAATTGCCGGCACCTGCGAAGAATGGTTTTCCCCAAAAATCCTGAGCTTGATTAGTTTGAGGAAGACCTGTGGTATATTCTCTAAGACCCTCAGATGTCATACTCCTAACAGGAGTACCCAGATTGGGAGCTTTATAATAATTTTGAGGCAACTGGAATCCTCCACCTCCACCACCTTGTGGTGGATATTTAATTGTAGGGGTCGCAAGTTGTGTGATCCCGGTTCCTTGGTTCGTGGTCCCTGTTCCTTGGTTTCCCCAAGGCATCATACTTGAATAATAATTGTAAAAATCGTCGCCTGTTTCTAATGCCATTATCTTCTCCCGCTAGGTTGTATCCCAGCTCTAAACGTTCCAAATCTCCAACTGTCATTAACTCCACTACTATTTAATTTTAAAGCGACCTGTCTTCCTCTCGCTCTGGTACTTACATACGTTGTTGTTGAGTCCACGGTAAACGGACCTAAAGGACTACCTGCTTTAGCATCACCCGGATAATCTCTCAGTTGAATTGTAACATCAATGTCACCGCTTAAAGCTTTAAAATCTGGAATGAATCGTGACATGGAAAGTAAATCATTTCCGGATCCATCTAAAGTAAAATCTCCGGAAGTTAAACTGGCTGTCATGGTAGAACCATTGTCACTGTTCCCTGTTTCTTGAGCGTAAAGATAACCTCGTCCCGCTGTGACTCCCTGCACCGTTGGAGTAGAGGCGCTCGTATCATCCACCACGTAGCTTGTCGCATAAGGTCTATCAAAGGCTCCTTGATCTGCCCAGGTTGTTCTGGCTAACGTGCCCACGGACCAAACATTTTCTAAATAATTAAAAGTCACCACTCGATTAATTTCATTGGAGTCCGCTGTTGGATAGTACCAACTCACTTCATTAAAATCCGCATTAACTCCCGTATAAATTTCAGGAACTAAACGAATATCATTAAAAATATAATCCTCTACCGTACATGGAAGTGTTTTAACGGCTCCATCAAAAGCTAAAAATCCACCTGCAGAGTTCATCCAATAGACAACTCCATCGACATCAACCGCTGCATGCTGGCCCACCACTCCACATTGTCTTCCAAGTTGTTGAAAGCCAAACGTGTAGGGTGGTCCAATAAATTGCATTGAATGAGCTGAGGTATCAGTCAATACAACGATTTGTCCCTTCGATCTAACTGCGGCTCTGATTTCAGTTCCGTCAGAAAGTCTTTGGGACCCTGCTGTGTTATCAGCAGTAATAACAAAATCGGTAATTGTTTCTTGATCCGAAAAACGAATCAACATAGGATCATACGTGGATGAAGTTCCAATTGTAGTTTCAGTTCCAAAGACACATAAGTGTCTGTCTGGAGTTGAAACTAAAGCAATTCCATTTTTAGTAGGAACCTTACTCGCATTCACCCCTCGACTAAAACCTCCAGTACTTCTATTATAATCTAGAAGATTAATCATAGGAAGCATACTCGCTTTATTAACACTGGTATCCCAAATATAAAGTCCACCTTGATAACGACAGGCAATAACATCTTCTCCATACATGTCTGCTGTCCAGTTCACCGCATCGACTTCAACCGTTGTAGGTCTTGCTGTTCCCCATGTGGATTGTCCCCAGAGTCCTGCACCCCAACCAAATCCTAACACGGAAATAGCATCTCCGGTTACAATAGATAAGGTAGCTGTAGCAGATCCATTTCCTGAAATAGTTCCTGTAGCAGCTGTAGCCATGGTAATGGTAAAACTATTAGTAGCCACCGTTTGAATTTCAAATTCTTTTTCAAAATCAGAATCCACATAACCCACTCCTGTGGGAGCGGTTACTGATGCAAAAGTGACAAAGTCGCCTACCCCTGCTCCATGAGAAGTCCAATTCACTGTCACCTCAGTTGTCGCATTAGTATCAAAAGCTGAAGTTAAACTTTTGGCTACTGCTGTAGTTCCATAAGCTCCATATCGTTGAGGACTCACATCATTAACAGAGTTATCTGTTTTCTGATAGATGTATTGTTTTTTATTGGTGGCTATAAAATCAAAGTTTTCAGAATCTAAAGAAGAAAAAGGTTGTTGAGCTCGTGGAGCTCCAATCAATGCACTCGTTATAACTTTAGTCCAACCTCCAATTTTTTCTGGAAGACCATAACGAAAACGTACATTGTCAGAATCAATCCAACGTCCTTGAGCTCCCGTTTCCGTGAGCTGTTTATCTATTCCGGGTTTGAAAGGGACCTGTATTAAAGGCATAAAACTCCTTAAGTTTTAATAATATAATTAACAACTAAATAAGGAGGGATGGTATCTACAGCGGATGAAGTTCCAGTCCAAGTGTGGGTATGCGAACTGCCTCCTCCCGTATTTTCTAAACTTAAATTAACTGAACCACTCGCTACACTTAAACCTGAAGCATCAATAGCTGTTTGAACTGCTCCCGTTCCTCCGGTCCATGATCCACTAGGCCATCCAGTTGTCACGCCTCCATGGGTATGGGCAGGAATTTGTGAAGAGGTTAAAGTTGTACCTGCATTTGTTCCGCTCAATGTTGGAGTATCAGTGGTTGCTCCTCCTGTTGCTGCTAGTGCATAACTACTTCCTCCATCATAACCGATAGGAAATACTCCCTGTAAATTGGGAACATTAAAAGTTAAAGAACCATCTCCAGATCCGTAAGTAGTACCAATGGCTGTAAATAAATCTGCGTAAGTTGTTCGATTGATGGCGGACCCATCACATAATACCCAATTGGTTGGTGCCGCTGCAGCTCCATACATAATTATAGATCCCACAGGACATAAATCTGTTTCGGTTGACCACGCGGGTGCCGTGGCCCCTGCATTGGTTTTAAGAAATTGACCTGCGGATCCAATTCCTAATTTAGCAATTGTAGTAGAAGCTGTGGCATACATTAAATCCCCAGCCGTAAAGGATGTTAAACCTGTCCCCCCACTTGCAATTCCTAAAACAGTACTTAGTGTTGTGGCTCCGGTAACCGTTAAGGTTCCATCCACGGCAGCATTACCTGTGCATTCTAAAGTAGCAATTTCTAAATTATCTAATCCTCTTACTGCTGCAGCTCCAGAACCTGCTCCATCAAAATAAAATTGAGCTGCTTTGCCATTTTGTAAAGAAACATTTCCTCCTGATCCTTGGGTAAAGGTAATGGTATTTCCTGTACCATTAATAAAGATGTAAGATGTATTAGCCGTATTCGGACTAATGGTAACGGTAGGATCCCCAGAGGATCCTGTAAATTTAATAACAGGATAATTCCCATCTTCAGTATGACTAGCTCCATCGACGGGAGAGCTGGCCTGTACTAATAAAGTATGAGTGGTTCCTGTGATCGCTACAGATTTGTAGCCTCTAATTCTGTCTATAATATTCCAGTTATAATTACTGGTTGTACCCCAGGATCCTGACTGTTCTCCTGTTGTGATTGATTCAATTCCTAAATTTGTTGTATATGACGATGCCATTAATGTACCCTAATCCAAGTTGTTGTATTTGAAGAGTCGACTTCTGTCCACCCATAAGCGGCGCCATCATTGACCGTTAACGTTACTGGCACTTGAGTTGCATTAACCAATGCACTTCCCGTCACAGTAACATCATTTGGAAGGACATTCAAGCTTACTCCTGTAACATCTACATCTACTTGTACAACGACGGTTACATCATTAACGGTAAGCGTAACAGGAACATTAGTAACAGCAGGATATACACTAACCTGAACTGATACATCATTAACCCCAAGCGTAATCGGTACGTTAGTAACGTTAACTGTAACACTAGTGTAAGTAACTTCGAGAGCTTGGGAAGCCCATGCGGCTCCGGCCCATGTTGAATCGCCAAATAACATAATTTTATCCTATTTGCTATATAGCATAGGAAATTTTAAGATGAAAGTCTCTTTTTAAACCAAGCAGGAAGACCTAAATGAGGACGGGTGTCAAATTCATTTTCTTTTGCTTCTTTAGAATTAGCTTTATTATAGTGTAAAAAAACTTGAAGACAACTCTCCCCTTGAAAAGGCTCTCTCCAGTGTTCCAATTCACATCCAGAATAAACCAACAGATCCCCTAGATTTAAATCTATGCTTACTCCTTTAGCCTCACTCCGGTTTGTTAGTTTTTTTCCATCTACTCTTCCAACATTTTCATATGGACTTAAATAGATGGGCCATTTATCTCCCCCTAATCTTAACGTAGTGGATATTTCACAACTAAACCGATCTTTATGTCTTACTAATTCGTCTCCTTTTTGATAAAATCTTGTATAAGTATAGGTGGGGTGTAACTTGAAACCTGTCTCTTTTTCCATGATGGGTTGAACCCAAGTCAATAAAGTTTCCATAGCTATATCGGAATAATGGCAATAGGAAGTAGCTGCTACATCGTCACCCCATGTTCCCCATTCCTCCGTAAACTGAGAAAGATATTTTTTATCCAGCAATGTTCTAAAAACTTTTCTTTTTAATGAAAAATATTGAGTGATAAATTTTGCCAGTTGAGGACTGATTGCTTTTTTTACTACAATATATTTATTTTTTTTGAAGCTCATTTGTGCTTAGTCGGATCCAATACAATGTTACCGGAGATACTAACCCTAGTTTTATTCGATGTGTAAAAAGGAAAAACTTGATGCGTAAGTTTAGCAGGAAAAAATAACATAGTTCCCTCATCTTTAGGAGAAAGCAGATAACTAAAATGTTCTAGTCTTCCCAAAGAACTTATATAGGTAAACTGAAAATCAGAGGCTTGAGCCCTGTATGAATGGCTGGCAAATTTTAATGCATGTTCTTTTTTATGATGAGTTGGAATGGTCACCCATATTACAAAAGAAAAGATCCCCTTATGAGTATGAGGAGGATTAAATTCATATTTTTTTTGAAAATTAACCCACAAATTGTCTAGGACAAAGGGACAATTACGGGTTAATATACTGGGGACTACCTGTCGGCCAAACTCTTTAAAATACATTTCTATAAGGGGTGGTAAAACATCCCTACCAAACACCTTATCTTTATCTTGTATTTTAAATGAATGACTAATGTTACCCGCTAAGTTAGAATTATAACTTTGAGATGATTTCCTCTTTATACATTCTTTTAAATATTTCATTGCCTCACTAGTTAATTTTGTTTCTATCCATCCATCAGCAGGAAATCTTCTCCCTAGTGGGGTAGAAAAATATTTATTTTTTTGGAGGTTCATCTTTTTTCATGCTATCTGCCCGAGATATATGGGATGGAACAACTTGTATATTCCAATGAATAAATCGAAAAGGCTCTAATCCCATATCGACAGGATATTGATGGGGAGTATAGCCAGGAATAATAACCATTGTTCCAGGTTTAACGTTATAATGAACCGCTTCATTACCAAAACTAATTTTACTTGGATCTTTTTGAGGAAGCTTAGTCATCAGAGCTCCAGGTCGGGGATCATGTAAAACAGGCATCGAAGTTCGCTTACTCGCTTTTAAAAAGAAAAACCCTGTGACATGCTGATTCCAATGTGTATGAGTATTATGATTACCTCCTCCTTTGTGTGAAAATTCTTGAACCCAACATTCCGTAAAATGTAAACTGTGATTTCTTAAATCAAATCCACACCAATCTAAAAATTGAAAACTTCTAGCACCAGCAAACTCAACAAACTCTTTAGCTGCAGGATCAGCATTAAAAGATTCGGAATGGTTAGACAAAGCAAAATCGCCTAGAGAGGCTTTGAATAATTTATCTCTCTCTTTAATTCCTGCTTGTAAATTCTTTTTTCTCGATTTTTTTAAATATCGATCTGTTAGTTTTAACATGGGTTTAACAAACATAGGACAGTCGGCAGTCCAAACAGGAGTACCGAAATAGGTCACATTATTAAACTTTACGTGAGTATTGCTTCCTTCCATATTATTTAAACGGAAAGCCTAGATGCCATACTACTAGACTATACCTTACTCCTTTCGTTACGGGTTTAACTCTATGCCATACAAAACTTGGAAACACAACAACAGATCCTTTGGGTAAAATTTCTTTACATACAATAGGCTGTGATTCTTTATCCGGATCATTCTTTCTCAAATCAAATTCTAATTCTCCCCCTTTATATGTCTTAGGATCTGATAAAGTTACTGTCATAGAGAGCTTTCTAATCTTTCCCTTAGTTGGCCCCTTTTCAGTATAAGTTTTATCCCAGCCATCAAAATGCCAATCATAATATTGTCCTTTTTTATATTTAGTAAATTGACATGGTTCGGACCAATCCCAATCAAAATTCCAACCTGAATTTGCGTTAGCGCGATAAACATAAGGGTGAATTTCTTTGTAAAGCCATGGGTCACTCATCCACACAACATTAGAATCTCTTTTCTTTTTCAAATCTTTTATTTCATCTTTGGTCAAAGGGTTCTTATCTAAATTTCTATTTCGACCTTGATTTCCAGTAATGGCAATGACTTCTTTTTTCTTTTCTGATTTCCCATATTGTATAATCATATCACAAATTCTAGGGGGAATGACAGATTGAAAATACCAATAGTGATGTGTTAAATTCATAATCTAAATTCTCCTCATTTGAGGAAGTGGATACCGCAGACCTTTACCTGTTACAGTACCAAAAAATGTAATTAAGGTGAGCCTGTCACTCTTACTTTTATCAGCATTTCTGGACGCATGCCAGGTACTTCCATCAAATAAAACTAGTCTATTAAAATTAGAAAATAATTCAATTTTTTTACGAAATTTAGAATTAGATTTATCTCTATATTTTTCCATACGTTTGGGGTCTTTTAAATCTTTATAAAATCTTTTTTTCTCCTCCAAATATTCAGAGTCAGTATTAAAATATTTTCCTTCGTACAAACAAGTTCCACTTTGAGGATGATCACTTAAATAAATAATTACGGTGAACTCATACTTGGTGTCTCTATGTATCCAACCTTCGTCTCCATAGACATTATAAGGCACTCGTTGAAAATATTGATTTGCTTTCCACTTTAACCCCTCATCACTCATTATTTGAGTAGGATAAAGGAGAGCTATAATCTTTCGAGTTGACCACAGAAAGAATTGGTTATCTACTTCATGGAGAGGCAAAGTTCTTGTACCAGGCCATGAATTATCAGGAGAGGGTACATATTTTAATCTCGTTGATAGTTTCACGATATCCTGGGGATCAGTAAAAAAATTATCTACAACTAAAGTGGGCCACTGCATAATTAAATACTATCATATGTGATTGTTAAAAGAACATTAAGTTGTTTGGATTGATTCGAAGTAATAAAATATTTTTGTGTACTGGGGAACATAACAAAGAAATCATTTTTCATGGGTTCATGCCAGGTTCGGTTAGCTCTGCGATTGGCATCATATTCTATAACAATGTCACAGGATTGGTCACTTACATCAACCCCATAAACAAGAGTATAATCAGCGGACTCTCTTAAATTTAAAGGGTCTACGGTATTTCTTAAAAAAGATTGTTGGTTCTGTTTATAAACATTACCCCACTGAGCCTTAGGAATAAGGTTCTTGCGATAGTCAGCATTAAAATGATCTCTTATGTAATCTTTGAACCAATTTAATGGTGGGGAATATGGACTAACATAATCTAAATAAGAATAGTCTTTAGAATTAGTACTGATGCGTTTGTCAGTTGCATAAGATTGAAGAATATCATTTTTGAGTTGAGTCCGATTAATTTCAAAACCCTTAGGACATTCAACTGGGCCGGAATATAAATCTATTTGACTTAATACTTTCTTCTTCATGTAGAAGAATATATAGGATGTAAGGGTATTTGTAAAGGTGAGGATTAAAAATTGATAGAGATCAATTAAACAATGACTGGATCCCAAGCTTTAGTAGATTCATTCCAATCATAAACTAGCCCATCATTAGGGTTAGGTGTTGGGGGTTCCCATTGTGCCGTTGTAGTATTTAAAGTCCAACTTGGATAAGGTTGTTTTGCGTGGAAAATATCATTATCTTCATCATAGTACATACCTATTCCTGCGTAGGTACCTCTTAAAGGAGTTCCGCCTGTTGAATGAATTCCACCAGCAGTATTCCAAGAAGTTTGTTTCCATAAAGGCCAGTGGTGAACTCTTTCTAAAAATTGTCTACCTATTTCTTCATCTTCAACACCATCAGCGTTTTGACAATTCTTATCGGATACCACATGAACTGCGATAACTTTACTGTTAATTCCTAATTTTGCAAAATGTGCCATAATTTATTGATATCTATATCTAATCATTACTACCCCAGAACTACCTATTCCTCCTGGACCGGATGGGCTTATACACCCTCCACCGCCTCCACCACCACTATTACTTAGTGTACCTGGTGTCGCGTCGCATTTTCCGCCAGTGCCTCCACCGCCGGCGCCACCTGCTGTACAGTTCGCATCAGAAATATATATTCCTCCGCCTCCACCGCCTGAGAAATATCTAGTTAATGAAACTGGTCCTGGAGTTCCATAAGTTGGAGCTGTTGGACCGATAAATCCATCGAGGATCTGTGAGCCGGCTCCACCTATTCCACCATAAGTGCCGGTTGTTGTATTTTGACCTGAAGTCTGAGCTCCGCCGCCACCTCCACCTTGTCTGTGATTAGGGTTCGATGTAGCTGTTGTTGCGATTCCACTTCCACCATCAGTTCCTTGAACTGGACTAACAACAGGATAATTTCCTGTTCCACCTGGACCGGGAGTCGGACTAAAGGTAGCTGGATTTCCTCCGCCACCACCTGATCCGCCATCTCCTGCGTCGTCACCTGATGGGGTGTATTGTCCACCATCTCCACCTCCGGCAGACGTTATTGTATCAAAAGTTGAAACTCCTCCAGGAGCTTGAACTGGGCTATCACTAATATTCCCAGGACCTCCTGCACCTACTGTAATTGAATAAGGGGATGCTGTTACTGTTATTCCTGCAGGTCCTACTAAAGGACTGCCGCAAGTATTACATGCTGAAAAATATCTGAATCCGCCTCCGCCGCCACCTCCGGAATAACTTTTTCCGCCTCCACCGCCGCCAGCGACTACGAGATATTCAACCGCGTTTTGGGGAGCCGCACTTGCGAGTGAAGCCACACAAAAAGTTCCATCTCCTGTAAAAATATGTGTTTTATAATTACCACATGTTACAACTGCATTTCCACCTGTAGCAGTAATATATGAAGCACCTGTCACATTTGCCGTTGAATCATGTATATCTTGCCAACCTTTGGTTGCATCTACATAAATCATCGTCACCGATTGAGCTTCTGTGGATAAAGCTGCATTGTTAGAACTTCCATTAATATTAGATCCAGCTCTACATAAGGTAACATTATTAGTATCCCACGTCTCCGCATAATCTTTTAATGCAATGATATCTCCAACGCTTGGAGAAGTTGGAAGTGCGACTGTAAGTCCTCCTGATGTTGTATTAACGAAATATCCGCTTCCATTAGCTGCAGTGAATCCTGCTGTTTTTACGGTCGTGCACCAGTTTACAGTCCCTGTTCGTCCTAGACCAACAGCGGTTCCATTGTTTGTAATTGTTGCTCCACAATCAACGGTTAGACTTCCACCGGATAAAACTTTTATTTCTCCACTAGAGTTGACTTTTATTTTAGCCCCTGATGGAATTAAAAGATTATCAAGACTATCTCCGAATGTAGTATCTGTTCCAGTAACAGGAATGATTTTATTTACTTCAATTTTGTCTGCGTTTACTGATACAGTATCGCCACTATCTCCTACTGTAACAGTAGTACCCGATTGTGGACTTACTTTATTTACTTTGATTTCGCTCATATGATTCCTAGTCCTCTCAACTAACTTATATTAATTTTAAATTTATGTAAATACATAATAATTGCTTTTATTTCACTTTTGCCCATTATACAATCGACAATGTTCCGGTTACAGTAATAGTTACCGGTACGCTTATAGGTCCTCCTAATACTCCATTTTCCACTGTTTGTGTTACAGAGATAGAAGACGCTTGATTATTAATAAACTCATTAGGACCTGTCGTTCCTACAATATTTAAAATTCCGTTAATTACTCCGGACATATTCCTCCTTATGAACTTATAGTGTCAATGTATGAAAAAACTACATCTAAAGATGAAGCATCACTAGATGTTGCATACACTACATCACCACTTTTGACAACTACTTTTGCTCCACCCTGAATCAACTCAATTGATCCACCGGGTGGAATAGTTGCGTCTTTGCAAAGATAGTGATTACCTGAATTAGTAATATACACATTCACTGTAATACTTGTAGTAAGTATATTACAGCAGCGAATACCAATTATAGCATCATAATTTCCTGCAGTTAACAACGTTGCTGGACTAGTTCCTGTTGCTGAACTTAGACTGTTTCTAAAATCTTGGGCCATATTTTCCTCCTTATTCTATATTATACTATAATGCAACAGCCATTGCTATTGCGAATCCTTTACTTGCGGCTACGCCACTTGAAGCAGAGGTTAATCTTCCTTTAGCATCTACGGTAATAGAAGCCACAGTATATGAACCAGCACTCACGGCTGTGTTTGCTAATGTTAAAGCTCCGCCGGTTGCAATCGTTGCATCTCCCGACATGTCCTCTTCTTCGTAGCTGGTACCATCAGCGATTAAAATTTTGTTAGCGGTAACACTAGGCATTATAAATTTAGAGCCTACTGTTAAATTATTACTTGTGACCACGGACCCGGTGCCCGCTGAGTTAAGATTTAAATCTAAATTCGCATCTCCTACTGCCGCAATGATAGGAGCATTTCCAGTATCCTTATTCGTAATGTTTATATAGTTGGCTGCGCTAGCCGTCTTTGTAAACATTAAGAATTCATTACTAGAATCATCAACAATTCCTTGAGAAGTATCCATGACAATGTTGTAAGCATTCATGGTTAAAGAACCTGCTAAAGAAAGAGCTCCAGTATTATCTCCAAAGACCACGGTTCCATCCGTACTCTTCATCAAACCTTTACTTGCTGGTAATGTACAGAAAACAGATTTCGTTCCTGCGCTAAAACTTTCTAAAGCATCTCCATTAGAAGAAGTAATTGCCGTTCGCGTTAGGGTAGCGCCCGAAGCTGTAAAAACTCCATAGCCTACTTCCCATTCATTATAAGAATCGGATTCATGGAAGATACAGTAATAGGTAGTATTACCATCTCCAATTCCAGCTGAGAAACCTTCAAAATCTTCGACAGCTCCTAGTAAAGTAATAGTACCCGTACCAGTCGTCGTAGTAGTTTCTTTTACACGATCGTTTACGATAAAAGCCATTTATTATCCCGTTACTGTTAATAGTCCGCTTGCACCTGGTGTAGGGAAAACAATTTTAAACGTACCATTCGTAGCCGTTTTGTTTTCCGTAAAATCTAAAAAGAAACAAGCTGCATTAGTTACTAAAGTTGCACTTGTATTATAGATCAACGCATACCTTGCAGTAATTGTTACACTTGTGTATTCAGGATCTGTAAAATCAGCATATGCTGTTGTTCCTGAAGTTCCTACAGTATTACCACTTAATACAACTCCTCCGGCACTATAACCTGTACCGGATGCTTCATTCGTAACTGCGTAAGCTGTGTAATCTGCTAGACTTGATGCGGAGCTAGTATAGAGTGCAATTTTAAAAGTATCATTTGCAAAATCATGATCTCCTTTGATCAGCTCACTTTTAAAACTTGTACATACTACATTTGCCATTTATTTTCTCCTATGCTCTTGTTCGTGGCGCATTCAGAATTTCTCTGATGACACCATTCATATATTCATCTCTTCGTCTTCGACCTTGTTGTTCAATGCCAAGACCTGTTAGAGATTGTTGATATTTTTGCTCGTATAATTGATACATTCTATCATTTGCTAAGAATGCAAATGCCTCTACGAGACAGGCATATGTGAGCGTATTGGGAGCGTTCAAGCTCAAATACGTTGTAGTGTTAGTAGATGCTAAAGCAGTTCCAGCACTCGCTGTAGGTCTTCTAACATAAGCGACCTCAATATTCAAGGCTGTATCTGGTGTAGGCGAAATGACCATTTGAGTTTCGCTCCAATTGGCATAATATTTAGGAGTCCCCTGAGTAATTCGGGTCCCTGAATATTCATCCATGAATGAAATATCTTTTTGCAGTAAATAAGTTCTAGTTTGTGGACTCGCTTCAGGGTACGTGGTTACATATCTAATAACTAAAATGCCTGTAGGAAGAGATATAAAAGGAACGCCAGCCGTTAAGCTAGAATAATCGTTTTGTCTAAAAACATCTAAATCTACATCGGTCATAATTCTATATTCGGCATCCGATATAAAATCATTAACAATAGTAGCATCTATAACTGTACTAGTGGTTTCGGTATAACTTCTAATTTTGCTGACTAATTCATCATAGGTCATGGTGTTATTGTAACGGGTCCTGCTGATACAGACTGACCGCCTCCTCTTATGCTTCCCACTGTAGCAGTATTTGTGTCAACTGTAAAATAATACCAGTCAGTAGGATTAGTTAAATTTCTTACTGTTGCCCCTGCAGAATGGGTAGCCGCAGTGGATCCATAAGCTCCTCTTTGAACCCATTGGGTATTCATCGAAGTAGCTTGAGGAGAAACTTCTCCTAAAACATTCGAACTAATCGTTGAATATCTAATAAGTTCACTTCCAACTAAAGCAACTTGAGGTGCATTTGAATTAGTTGTTAAAAAAGAACTTCCATCCGTTAACGTAATTCCACTATTTGTTGTTGTATCTGTAATTGCTGAAACTAAAGTGGTAGTAACATTAGTGTATCGTCCCACTGTAATTGTATACCCTGCTGCCTTAATAAGATTAGAACCACTAATTCCATCAAAATCGCGCGGAGTTGCATATCCAGCCACAGGATCGTCGACCGTACCTGTCCCTGGCGCCACGTCAATAGCTCCTCTAAACCTAACTGTGGTTGAAGTATCTCTATTATGACTTGGTGAATTAACTAAAATAATACTGGACGCTGCCGCATACGTTTCAAAAGGATTAATTGGTAATAAAATAGTAACAGCGGGTGCTGCTCTTTCAGGAGGACGAGGATGCTCTAAAGCTACAGCATCTCCTCCTCTAACTTTTAATTCTAATTGAGGCTGCTTAGATTCAAATTCAGAAATATGCACCCACGCCCCTGTCCATTCACGGACCATTTCTTTGTAGGGAAACTGTAATCCACTTCGATCGGAAATAGCTATTGCATGTTTACCTGTTGCATATTTTCCAGCCATTACGATACGCTCGGATAATAGGCTTTAGGTGTTATATAACTACTTGCTTCAGAGCCAGCCATTTTTTCAGCTCTCAAGATTTCATCTTCGTAGATTAATTTTAATGCTTCAACTCTATCCGGAGCAATTTTTAAACTCAAATAATATGCGAGTCCTGCACACATGGCAGGATAATAACGGTAAATGACATCAGAAGTATTACTATATGAACCAGATGCCGTGTTGGTATCAATTCTTGATACATACCACACATATAAATAATTAGAAGCTTGAGTACTTCCTGGAGTTAAATAAACCCATAGACGAGTATACAATCTAAAACGTTGGACAAAAAATTGACTGGGATTTCCTGTAGATTTTTTATTAGCCAAAGCAGCGAATGCGCTCTGATCAATTTTAGTCATCGTAGTATCAGTGGGATTACTCGTACTTGACGCTATATTACGATAGCTAACATTTAAAATATCATCAATATTATAAAGAGCGGCAGGACTTGGAGAAGCTAGATCGGTAACATGATTTGCATTGGTTACACTTCCTTCCGTAGCCGCAGCAGCATCCCATGCAAAATCATAAGTGTTTTGATCTTGGACAAGATCAATATTAGCATAATTGATTTTCCATTGAATCAATCCTCTATTTCCCCAATCGGCAAATAGGATATTTAAAGATCTGCGTATAGTTAAGAGATCATAACCAGAACGACTTTGAACCCCACATCTTTCGAAAGCCTCTTCAATGATGTCGTCTATCGCAGGATCAAATTTTACTGTTCCTGATACCGCCATCTAATATCCTTAACTATAAATTACTACTAAAAAATCTACGCCTGAAAGAACCGCATACATTCCAGTATCACACTTAATACCGGCTTCAGATACATAATATGTAAAGTCAGAATTATCTACTGTTCCGAATTGTGCTTCAAATACTATGGTACTAGCTGTAGTTCCGCCAACGCTATCATAAATTTTGATACTTCCGCCTGCAGCAGTAGACTGAGCTTGGATGCCTTTGATTCTTGCGCGTGTAATATTAGTCAACACCGTACCTACATACTTTTGTAGTTGTGCTGTTCCCGCTACCGCCACGGTTTGTTTTACATCTGTTAAACCTTGCATTTATTCCTCCTAATTTCGTGAGCTCCCGAAGGAGCTCACATTATTTTATTAGCTTAAGTTATTATTTTGTTGATACAAAATAGTAGCTCTAATTTCACCATCACTTGTAGCACCAGTACTAGTCCACGACAGTTTGAGGTCT
>Ga0255047_10000929_pt1 | contig 22874 bp, 58 predicted proteins | sample JV7_2_1_MG_FD_183640 | JGI IMG/M metagenome (GOLD analysis project Ga0255047, IMG submission 183640) | Seawater microbial communities from Jervis Inlet, British Columbia, Canada - JV7_2_1 | ecosystem: Environmental > Aquatic > Marine > Inlet | place: Canada: British Columbia | collected 2016-10-06 | reverse complement strand
TGATGAATTCTCCGCAAAAGCAACGTCCCGCACGATGGCTTGGAGAGCAGAGGGCGCCGTGTCTTCAATTAAGTACCTCGAGTTACAGGGATCTTGATCCATGGGAGTATTACAGTGCGACCGGAATGATTGCGAGGAGATCTTGTGCGACCGGTACAACCGTGATTATGGGTACATCTGCGATGGGTGCTTCGAAGAGCTCGTCGACAGTCGTCGCGATATCCAGACGTTTATGCTTTCCTCCGCACGAAACGAAAGAGATACGAAACGGGCGTATTATGAAGCGGCATTTCCTAAATACTGAATCCCCAAATCATCTCTTACCCTAAGGAATGGATCCATGGCAGTAAAACGGAGAGAACCAGACGATATCGATCGAATCAGAAACGCATTATGTGATCCGTCAGCCCCTTGGTATGGGTCCGACCTTGTCGATCAGGTCGCTGACCTATGCGAGGGAGTGGAAGAGTTGCGGGGCGATGCACGGCAAATGGCCGCTTTCCTGGATTGTGATCGGGCACCCCAGGGAGCTCGTCAACGAGAAAGGCTGGGAACCGAAGGATGTCGTTGAAGCATGGGAAAAGCTGGAAGAGATCGCCGGCGTCGGCGACACAGGGCCGCAGCTAAGCGATTTCAAACAGTGGTTGCCCTGATACCCCCCCCATCTGGGCGGTTACCCCTACATACCAGAGAGGGGGTTTCTATGGGGACATTTGGGGCAAACCCGCGTAATCCTGAGCCATAAAATGGGCAAGATAGCGATTCGACCTGTAATTACTGCATCTAAACAAAGGAAGACTATGATCGAACCGAAGAAAGTACCGATACTCTCCGCCGACGACATCTGCCGCAATACTTACTGGAACGATCGCGGCCAGAAATGCCTGTCGCAATGGGTTACGACTTGTGGAGGAAACTTTGATTTCAGGAATGCCCTCGCTCGTAAGCTGCTCGTAAACCTGAGGATCGCCGGCCTGGAGCCACGGACGACATCACCGTCCATACCCACTATCAACGACCACGGGCGAAATTCCAAGCAAAAGCTCGCCGCCGTCTGGAATCGAACCGTGAAAGAACTGGGATTCACCGAACCTTGTGACCGGGATTAACCATGACCGAAGCTAAGCACCAGCAGCAACTGGAAACCCTGGCCGCTCAGATTGCGAAGGAAACGTCTGATCTGCTAGATTTCACGCGAAAAGCCTGCAATGCTGGCATCACCTCGGAAGAACGCGACCACTGGGGGGACAATATCCACGACCTAAAGAGACTGATCCACTGCATGGAGATACTGGCAAAAGTGACGGAAACCCAATGATGGATGAAAACCTTAAACGCTACCTCGAGGGACTTCGAGGCAAAGTCGACGTAACCCTCCATGATCTCCTTGCCGAGAACTCCACCAAGTACCGCCAACTCCAGCTCATCGAGGAAGTGGAACGACTCCTCGATTACGCGAGAGCCAAGATCAAAGCAGCGAAGTGCTGAAACATTGGCCTGATCTGTCCGGATCCGAGCCGGATCAGCTAAAAGCGAGGGTTTCTGACCATCCCTGTGGCCGGATATTGTCCGGATCGAGCTGTACTCCACGGTGGGGAAAGTAGCCATTGACCTGTAATAATTGCAGCCTGAGATCATTTTCTTGATGCCACGAAAATGATGCCGAGCCGTTTTTGGCGCTTTCATATATTTTTGGGGGTCGCCTTTTCTGGGATTCTTCCATAGGAATTGTTTTCCTGGAGGCATTCTGGACCTTTCCTGCCGCTTGCGGGGCAATAAGGCCCTGCTTTTCTTGCGGTTTCAACGATCGTCTCGAAACGAGATTCGGAGTGGTTGGACCTATGCGGCCAGCGATAAACTACATCCCTTTGCCACCCAAACCTGTGCCGGCTCATTGCTCCACCAATAGGCCACTAGATCCTCTGTGATCCGTTCATAGTGACCAACCGTAAATTCCTTCGTCGCGAACAATAAAGCCCTGGACATGGCATCCTCGGGGGTTACATTCCACAGTTTCCCGCGATCGTGATGCATAGTATGACAATTGCGGCAAAGAACCATGCATTTAGATAGCTCGTGTATAGTAGGCCAGACCGCTGTCGTCCGACCAGGGGAGTGGTGTTTGTGAATAAAGTGGTGAAATTCCAGTATTTTCGCTACATAATCCCCATGCCACCTACAGTCTTTGTTCTGGCAGCCAATGCTTAATTTAATCTGAGTCATCAGGTCCTGGACGTCCCTTATCCAGTATTGTGAGCTGTGGTGACGGTAAAACTCTTTCTCGGTCGCCGGGCGAAGCACTGCCCTTGGGGAAGGCGGGAAAGCACCAGCGTCTGTGTAGATAACCCGGTGATTACTTTTGTCACAGTGAAACGGCCTATCAGGCAGGGAAGACAAGACTTTTCGTTTTTTTGTCGGTTTCATGATACCTGCAGTATAACCTATCTTAATGGGGGTTTGGGTAGTATAGGAAGGCACTTGGTTTTTGGATGAAATATACCCGGAGGGGAACCTAACTACTTACCGGGCGTTGAAGGGGGACTGGCGGCGGGTCTGGCTCGGCATCGACCACACTCTATGCTATCAAAGGACTTACGTTGCGCTGCGCCGTTCCAGTTCCCAAAAAATGGCCCATTTGTGAAAAAAATCACAGCTTATCCCCATTCCCTAAGTCCTTTGATACCAACAGGTTACGGCGATTCTCCACTACACTTGTAGTGCGTCAAGCCCCATATTGTGCCGATTTCCTAGGCTGCCAATGCCGATAATTCGCTGGAATCCGATACGTTTCAGGTCACAGCTCAGCTGGAAAGCTGCGCGATTGTGGAGATCGATTCTTATCATTGGGGATTTGTCCTTTGTGGCCTCTTGTCTACTCTTCTTGCTACTCCTTAGTTGGATCGAATTCTATTAGTGGTGTTGTGGCTGCTAGGGGATATCGATACAATGAGGCCTTCCCCCTATCCTACTTTTTGGAGAGTTACTATGTCGTCGACTCTAGCCCGTTCATTTTGGACTATTACTTGCCAGCTGGATTCTTTCTGTGGGCTGACCACCCGTAACGTTTCCGTCCTTGCTGATTCGCGAGAATCAGCCATTGTGGAGATTCGCAAGCATTTTGCCGAGTTACTTTGGGAAGTTACAGTTGTTGCCGATGACCATACCGCCCCTTTCTATTGTGTTTCCTGATTTCCCCCCCCTTCCCCCCTTGGAGAGTTACTATGAATGCAGCAAAGTATCTGTCTCGACATTTTCGATTAGCTTGCTATCTAGTCAGATACAAGATTATTCGGAATCTTGATCGCGCAGGAATCTACTTGAATTCCAGCGAAATCGAAGAAATGGTCGGCGAAGGCCTTGCCTTTGTCGGTGAACATTTTCCGCGTCTGTTCAAGCGCTTTGACGATCCGAAACAAGCGCTCCTCAAAGCAACAACTCAAAGTGCTTGGAGAGTCTGCAAGGGATTGCGTTTTGCTTCAACCCGTGAACCGAGACAAGTTGACGTCCTGGATTCACGTGTCTCGCGCGACAAGGTTGATCTGGAACAGATTATCGCCAAATTTGGCGATGAGGAATCTCAATTGACCGTCGATAATCTTGCGACAATCGTATCTGATCCGGTTACCCTTCGATTGCTATCACTGGGCGAAAACCAGCATACCATTGCCCGGTTAACCGGTGTTTCTGTCCGTACGGTTCGACGTCGAGTCTGCAGGATCAAGTTTGAACTGGAACAATCCAGCGCGATTGTTGGTGTCGGCAAGCTACGTGCACTTGCGCCCCCTCCGGCAGAATGCAATTTGATGGATGCGATTGTTTCTGCCTTGCGTTTCTGTCTGGAACTGCCAAATCCGACAATCACGCCAATTTCAGGATGACCGATTTTTCGATTTGCTTGCTACTTCTTAAGTAGCAAAATGTTTTGTTTCTCAGTTTTCCCCCCTTTTGGAGAGTTACTCATGAGTACTGCAGAATTGAGCGCGAAAAATGTAGTCGAGCAAGTGCGTTCCGGTTCGGTTGACGTTGACGTGGCGAACGCTTCGATGATTGGGTTGATTGCGACCGGCAAGCTTGGCGCTGCCGAAGCAACTAGCCTACTTGCGGACATTCGCAAGGCAAGTGAGGGGTCTGGCAAAATGGTGTGTAAAATCAACGCCAATGGCCATATTTTCCTGCTTTGTCCGGACATACAATGTCATTCATTCGCGCTGGACAAAACGTACGACGTGAGTATCAATTGCCCACGTGAACTGATTGGCGTATTGTCATCGCCCGATTCCACCAAGTTTGCGGGCAAGGATGGTAGCGAATTGACGGCCAAATCAATCCGAGAGAAAGTTCATACAGCCTACAAAAAGGCGATCGACGGAGAGACGAAAGAGCAGCGCGAAGCGTTTTCAGTCGCTGCCAAACTTCGACGTGAGGCACGAACCAACAAGAAGAAAGAAGATTCCGACGACTAGTTTTGCTGGCAGTTCAAACCCCTTCCCGGATCAGTTCACAACTGATCCGGGTTTTTTTATGCGCTTTTGCGTAGCCTCCCAGCTCGATTCTCAATCGAGCTGGGATTTTTTATGCGCTGGCAGTAGCTTAGGTATCGCCTGTGCGTGCAATAGACTTCCCAACATTGCAAGGCCTTAGAATGCTTGCCAGCTGGCCAGAATCGGTCATTTCACGAACCACCCGATGGTAGTAGTTACTAGTCCGATAGTACGTTGTAGCCCGTAACCTGTCAGAATCCCGCTTTGGCGGTTTTCGTGCCGCCAGAGACTTTTTCGTGCCGCCAGTGTTATCCTACCCGTGTGCGCTGAAATAACCTGGAAAGTGGGTTTGGCCGCTATTTTTGAGTTATTGCTACTTCTAAGTTGCCGAAGTAAGTAGTTTTGTTTGTTTCTTCCCCTAGGGTGTTTTTTCTTGGAGGTGGATCTTATGTCATTTAGTGATGATGGGGCTGTTGAACTGCGTGCCGGCAGTGGGATTTTACGGGATTGCCTGGTCAACTGTGCGGCGGAGAACGTGGCGAACTTCGACCATTCCGCGAACTGGAACGAGTGGCCAGGTGATGTGTACGGTAGGGGAATCATACTGGGGGCGGTCTCAGCGACGATGGCCTTGACTGGCTGTGAGTTCAAGGAGGCTTTGCGGGCTGTCAAGGACCGAGTCCCCGGCAAGGACAATGAGATGGGGGCCTTCGATGAATCCTGTGTTCCGCCAACATGGCTCGAGGATTGGAGGAATTTGGGGGTGACCTTGCAGCTCAGACTGGAGGACGCGGAGGATTTCATCGGTCACGAGTGGATGGTCCACGATCCGCGAGACGGCTCCGATACACGGGTTGAATACGAGAACGGGAAAGAGGTGGAAGGCGGAAACTACGATACAGCCATGAGCCGAGCGAAAGAGATGTTCCCTGGCGCCAATATTCAAGGAGTTTGACCATGTTGATAGAGCGATATGTGAGCTATTACGGGGATGGCGCAGTGCTTGACTGTGCTAAGTCTCCAATCAATTGTCGCATTGACGACGAGGATGAATCCGGCGAGTCCCCTACGGCCATTGTCCGGGTGGTCATGCCGAAAGCTGACTACCTGGACGTGCACCAGTATTGCCGCGGTAACATGGGCGAGAACCCGTTGTCCGGTGCCTACGAGGCTGCACAGATAGTGGCGACAAAAGCTACCGAAACCGAAGTGTGGAGCTGTAACGTGGAGTGGACGCCAGAAGAGTGCGACAGGTTGGGTGGGTGTTTTCTTTGTGGTGGAGACCACAGGTTTTCTAAAGGAGTTTGACCATGTTTTCAATCTACTGCCGTTTACTGGGTGGTTACATCGCAATGGGCTTTGAGACGCGGAAAGAGGCGGAGTTGTGGCGTGCCCAGCGATACATCGATCATCCGGAAGAGCGTGGCTACCAAAGCATCGTTACTGCGGACCCATCCTAAGGGGATCATCATGTCAGAATACCAAGTCATCGTCGGCAACATTGGGACGGTTTACACCGGATCCAGCCCTATCGAAGCGAACAAGGTCTACGGGACCTACAAATCCCTGTCGCAGTGCGACGTTGGCAGGGCCAGTGGGGAATCTGTTACTGTCCTTCGGGACGGTGAAATCCAGCACGAACACATCGGGGAGCAAGACTGATGACACCATTGCGTGAACTGAATGGGGGCCTTCGAAGGTCCATTACGAGACTGGAAGAAACGCTTACCTTGGTGAGACTGGTCGGCCTTAACGCCCTGGCTGACAGACTCACCCGAGAAGCGGAAGATCTTGACCAGATTGCCATCGCCTTGGACCAGCTGGACGACGACATGTTCCACGCTGAGGTTCGGGCAGTTCAAGAGGGGCAGGACGAGAAGATTAAATTCGTCAACTCCATCTTAAACGGAGGGAAAACCCTATGAAACTCAAAGTAACGATCGGCCATGACACCGACATAGAGAATCCGGCAGACGACCATACGTGGACGCCTTACTCATTCTCCCACAAGCACGCCAACTTCAAGGATCCGATCCAAGCTGGCTGGTTTGACGGATCCATGAACTGTACCAATCCCGGCCTCCGCCAGAAGCTGGACGTAGGCCTGGCTTTCCGCCTGGGATACTACGAACACGGCCAATCATCGTGGTTCATACAGGGAACTGGCCTTCCTGGCAGCGACTGCGCGTTTGACGGAGTGCAATTCGCTTGTGTGCTGATATGGGAGCTCAAACCCAGCGACATGGGGGCGAAGTGTTACGAGGACCGCGCCAATGATGCTAAGCGATTCCTTGAGACTTACACAGCGTGGTGTAATGGGCAAGGCTACTACTACGTGGTGGACGAACTGGAGGAATGTGACCTCGGCCATACCCACGAAGTTGATCTCGTCGATTCGTGCGGTGGATTCTATGGTAACGACCTGGATTACATGTTCGAACAGATCCAGGCGGCAACCGAAGGACACGAAGTTGTGGAAATCGCCGGTGCCGCAAAGGATTTGGCCGATTACCACGACGTGCAAAAGAAAGGACAACCGGCATTATGAATATCTCACGATCCCTCAAACTGCGAGATCGATACGTTACCTACATCATGGACGAGTACAACAAAGCTGAAATCTACCACAGCTCCAGTTCACAGATCCAAGAGAACCTCCGCGCCATGGTGTGGGGTGACGAGGTTTTTGGCCGACTGCCCGAATGGGTCAAGAGCTACTGCCGTGGCGTCTCGGATACTTGCAGCCGGTACCATCAGAGGTCGATGGTGTATTCCTACGTCGTGGACGGGGTGCGACTGTCGATCGAGTCAGATGAGTACAAGGCGGTTTCCCCTGAGTATATTCACAGGGAATGTTCCGCCAGTGGGGCCTTGTCTTACCGTGACGACATTAACGCCATCTTTTACGGGGGAGAGAAGTCATGACAACACGACAAGCATTTTCGTGGGGCGAGATCCCCGAGGACTTGGAGATTGATGAGCCGTTTGAGATGTGCCTCAACAAGCAGTATTTGAAGGCTTTTGCGGCGATCGTTAATCAGGGGATCGACTCACACTTAGAGGCAGTTTTTACTACTCAAGATGGTCCTGTCGTGACAATTAAGGACACGGCGTCAATGCGGTGCTTTCTTCGTCGCTGTGTTGAGTCTGGGGATGAGATGGCGGGAGATATGGCGTCTTGTATTGTTGAGTCGCTTGGTTACGAATGGATCTGATTCAAGGAGTGTGAGATGAGGCCTAGATACGAGATAGTCCGAACCAGTAAAGCAGATGACGGAACGCTACTCTATCAGCTGTTCGAACGTAAAGGGGGCATGGAGCTCGCCTTGTGTAAAGTAGAGCCAAACGACCCGGTACGCTACGACCTGGCTCTTGATTTGTTCCACTACGTCAGGGGATGCCTTTCCCTTAAAGAAGGCTCTCCCTTGACCGTGCTGGAATGTGATGACCAGCTCATCTTAACTGATGGGCAGCGTAAGTATTTTATTGAGCTTGAAAACGTGGACGTGAGGTGAAATCATGAGGCCTAGATACGAGATAGTCCAAGTGGGGACAGCTGCTGACGGCATGGAGACTCCCCTCTACCAAGTCTTTCAAATGCACGATATCAGCGGCGCGTTCCACATTGCTGAGCTGTCACCCAATGATCCAGTGCGATACACGACGGCGGTCGACCGGTTGTGCGAGGCTCGCAACGCCATCCCCTTGAAAAAGGGCGACACCCTAACAGTGCAAGAGTTGGGAAGCAACCTGATTCTGTCCGACGGCAAACGCACTTACACTGTCCATCCCGAACTTATCGAGGTTGTTTAGTCATGGAAATCACAGCAAAAGAGTACACCAAGCACGGTTGTCAGGTACGAGAAGAGTTACCGCCCGACGGTTGGGTGGTCATCTCGATCTGCACGCCACACTCTTGCCCGTGGGATTACTACGGGCTGAAGCACAACCAAGAGATCTCCAACGTGATGAAGGCCGCGGGGATTCAGTGTGTTTCCCTTCATACAAGGTCAACCGTTATCTCTCCGATGGGATCTGGTCCAGGAGGGAGAGTGAGGTTTGGGGACAACATGACGCCTGGCCTTTACCGGGTGGCTGTTCCGCAAGAGGACCAATCCGCGGCACAGATCGCTCTCAATCACCACAACGTTGACATCCAAGACTGGTTACACAATGGCGGCGCGATGCCAGAAGCGTGCCGACAATGAAGTTCGTCGAAATCCCCAATTTTCCCTACTAACCAGGAGAAAGACATGACACGAACAGTATTAGACGACGGTCGCTGGTTCGACACGGACAAAGCTGAGAAGTTTGAAGAGAGCTCGCGGTGGGACGGCAATAACCACATTTCACTAGCAACAGGGAGCCAGTGGGATCACGAGGCGCTTTACCGCACTGCCGGCGAGCGGTGGATACTCAACACATGGTCTCAGTACCAGAGCGTGGCCGAGTCCTACACGGTCATTGACGACTCGCAAGCTGCCGACTGGCTGGTTCGTAATCATCACGAACACCCTGCCGTTGCCGCCGAAATCGAAGAACTCGAAGTGAAGTAGCTCGTGGCTACTGCATGGGACGCCACTGGGCGTCCCCCGTTGTGTCCACAGAGTATTCCCTAACTGGAGTTGCGAGATGAAGAATCCAATCAAGACCACCGCCGTTAAGAACATGCGAGGCCGACCAACTGGGAGATACGTGTCCCAGCTTGGTGGGCTGGAGTGTACCGCCGCCAGTCGCGAGGAATCTCAACAGGGGATTCTCGATCTGTGCGAGAAGATGAAAGACGCGTACCTTTCCCCTCACTTGATCAAGGTGGGGCAGTATTCCGCTCTCCGCTGGTACGTCCCAACGTGGGGCTGGTACGAATACTCTATCATCGCCGGCCCTGACCGAGAGCTGAGAGTTCAGTGCAATTCGACCGCTGGCAACACTGTCCGCGAGGCTGACGCCAGTATCACCCGCCACATGGCTGACATCACGCCAGAGACCATCGCCGAACTACGAGAATCTGGCCAACTTCATGCTCTCGATGACTCCACGATCCAAGATCTCCAACGTGTGGAAGACTGGCGGAACGAGATGAAGTTGTTGATGGACTCGGGACTGACCGACGAAGAAGCCCGCCGCAAGTTGTCCGGTTTGGCCTTTGCCTAGTGACCCCTAATGAGCGTCTTCGGACGCTCCCTGTGGGCTTACTACACTTTCTACAGGAGAAGCCAAATGGCGTCCTATTGGATTACGTTCCACAATCGAAGTCCGGGCTGTATGCCTGACTGCGACTCTCCCGCTGATGCCGACATGAAAGCGTCTAGGCTCGATTCCGTCAAAAGTATCCGGCCCTTACCGTATGCTGCTGAGCCACTATTGGCAAAAACCGATACTTGGCCACTGTGTGGCACGCCGCAAGACTGCGTTGGGCTGAACTCCTGTCCCCGTGACTATTCCTGTTCGGAGTGAATCAAAATGACTATTTTCACGATTCCTGTCTACGAAACAGTTGTTCAACGCAAAGACTATGAAGTTGAGGCCGACCACCGGGCAGAGGCCGAAGCGAAAGCCTTGTGGGGGGATACCGTTTCGGAGGGAGAAGCTGAGCCTCTAGAAGTCATTGACCGTAATCTTGCTTCCAAAAGGAGCTGACAATGCTAACCAAACAGTGGAAGACTGAACGTGCCGGGACTGGCCGCTATCATGTGCGACTCGACGGTAACCGTATCCCTGGTGAGATCATGGGAGGGATGGGACGTTGGATCGTTATCCGTAAAGGTGTCCAGTGGCCTACCGTGTACAAGACAATCAACCGTGCCGCTGAGGCTATCGTCCGCGCCGAGTGCGGAATCTAAGGAGACCACCATGCCACTTCCTGACGACTTCTACGACACATTGGACGATCTGATCGACAAGTCCGCCGAGGCCATGAAAAAGAAGGCAAGGGACACCTATGTTTTTAATCGCCTAGAACGGTTATGCGATGGGGCAATGCCAATGGTCCTCCCCAAAGCACTTCTCTGCGCACTCTTGCAACGTGAAATATCGCAATGGCAGCTTAACGGTGAATCCCCCTATCAGCGAGAACTCACGCTTTATCTTTAATCAGGAGTGTGTCATGTCGAAGATGTTCTACCATCACCTGACGTTCTGGCGTAATGGCGTGCAAGTCAATCAAGTGATCGGCTCGTCTGCCACCAACATAGACGAAGCGTACCACGAACGAACCAAGATTGCGGCGCAGTACAACCCGCATCAAATCATTGCCCTGACCACCCACACCGCGAAGGACATAAAATGAACAAGACAACTGACCGCGTAGTGATTCGCTACGCCGAAAGAACAGTCGGACCTTACAACCTGTACCGCCGCCCAGCTCGGAAACGGAGCTACTACGGTGGCGCAATCCAGTGTGCACCTGGTCAAGGTCAGGATGGCTACGGTCGCAAGATTACAACCGACATGGTGTTGCGGTTTAACGGCGAGAAGCGAGCGTACCGAGTGTATGCAACCTGCTTCTCGAATGCCGCCAGTTACTGGATTACCCGCAAGGGCCAGACCCTCCACCTTAGCACCCACTTTCAGGACGAGATCCTTGAGGAGAATTAAGATGGCCTACTACACCTTCCACGAAGACCCCAGCCATGCCTGGCTGGAGGTCTCCCGCAGCGAACTGAACAGGCTGGGAATCCTAGACCAGATCACCTCATTCAGTTACCAGCGTGGCGACGCTGCGTTTCTCGAAGAGGACCGTGACGCGACGACCTTTGCCGCCGCCAAGCAGGCTGTCGGAGAATGGCCGATCGACACGATCCCAGCTTACCTCAACCGCGACCACTGGATTCGCAACTTGCAACCGTTTAGTGCATCCAAGGGTCGCACTTTCACAAAGGACAAACGATGAACAATCCGCTAAAAGTGCTGGAAGCGAGGGTCCGAGCTAAGAATCGCTGCAACTTGGCAGCAAACGAAACTTTCCGCATACTGACCGACATCTTCCGGCCACTTGTGGGGTGCAAGGTACTTAAGCAGAGCGGTGAATTTCTGGCAACCGTTGAAAAACTGCTGCCAGATTTTCCCTACAGCAACGACCTGCATGTGTACCGCTATTGCATAAAGTATTCTCTGGTGTGGGTAGCGAAATCATGTGAGCAAGTTGTGAATGGCTCCAGTTGCCTTTACGAAGAGTCCTCGACCTATGTTGCGAACCTAGACGGACAGGTCTGCGGCTCACTGGTGGACAACCACGAGGATTACCGTACTGACTACTCCGTAGACGAGATCCAAGAGCTTCGTCTTGTCTGTAAGGCTAAGAAAAAAGAGTACGATGCCGCGGAAGAGGCTGTTTATCCGTTCGGTGAATAAAGGAGGTGGATCTGATGTCTATCACGACTGATGAGGCTGTGGAGATTTGGGTTGTGATGTGGTCGTACGACTGGGAAGAGGGCAGTAGGGTCTTCATGACCGAGGGAGAGGCCAACGACTTTGCTTGCCGCGAGTTATTCAAGGTCGATTCCTCGGATGAGATAACCGACGCCTACGAGGAGGGTAAATGGAAAGCCTTTGGGATTCACCCACACACTATCAAGGGAGTCATGAACATGAACCGAGAAAAAGCCATTCCCTTTGTGTCCTTTGTTGTGGACGATGCCGGCAGTGCTCGCAGACTCAACGAGGATATGTATGCCATTGTGCGAGAGGCCGGAGAACCGGTGCGAGGCGAGACTTACAAGTACTCGTCAGCCCTCGTCGGGTGGCAGTGTGGTTTCGAGCCGCTGTTTGTCGCGGTCCACTCTTACCTGGACGTCGAGTTGGATAACGACAGGGCGGAAGAAATGGCCCGCGATTACCTGACCGAACGTAAATGGTTTACAGGAGAACCTAGAGACGCCGACTACATTATCCGCTGATCCGCCAGAACCAAAAGGTGAACCATGTCTATCAAAGAAGCATTCTTTACCGCGTGCTCCAAAGCTGAGCCAGCGAAAGGATCGTACGTCAGTCTTTACATGAACGTTCCTTTCTACGGTGGGCCAGAGGATGGTGGCTGGTGGGGAAGGGATAGCCACTTAATGGCTTACGAACACTGTTGCACGGCGGCGGAGGCCGAAGCCAAGAGGGTCGCTGTAGGTGTGCTGGCCGAACAACTAAGCACTCAAGCCAAGCGAGAGTTCGGCGAACAGTGTCTGCGTGAAACGGAGTGGTTGGCCCAGCGTGGCCTGGACGATAGCTTCCTTCCTGAGGTGGACGGGGAAACTAACTACAGTGTCTTGACCGAGGAATCACCTGGCTCTTTCGAGTCTCGTGGATGCCGCCATTACGAGTGATCCTACCGACGGTGCCCGTGGAGGCCGGCGCCGTTAGTAGATTCACCCCTTAGGAGAACGCTATGAATGTGAAACAGGAACTGCTGGACGCTGGTCTCGGGTTAACTGAGGAAGACTTCGATTCGCACGAATCCGATCTGTATGTTCGATGCAAACACGGCGTAAGGCTTTGGCTGCGAGAGAACTACGAGTTTTACCGAAGCGTCCGATCTTTCGTGTCCCAGATAGACACCCAACTGTGGCTCGACATTCCGTTTGCTCACGAGGCGCATTGGGAAGCCAAACAAAGGACAGCCAAATGACTGAACGCAAGCCAATCACGCTAGTCGTTGGTGACGATTCCCGGCCAGACACTCTCGCCAGGAAGTACGAACCTGACGCCCATGAACTCTTAAAAAAGTGCCGGCGGACAGCAGGAAAACACTCTCGCATCTGGTCGCAAGACCCCAGAGTGGTCCACGCATTTCAAGCTCTCCATGGTCTTAGTGAGATCGAACTGGTCATTCAGCGAGTGCGAGACGGGAAAACTACCGATCACCATCACGACATCTACGGGCAATTGATCCTGCCTTGGCCGGACGATTTCTTTGAAGTCAATTTCCACTTACTCTTCCATTACGAGGATATGGCCGAATGACCTATTCAATCTTGGTTGCGAGCGACGAAGACACGGCCTACGCCCCGCTGGGTGAAGGACCATGGGACAACGCTGACAACGCCATTAGGTATGCCCACTGCGAAGTTGGCATAAGGTGGCTCGTGGTTGACGACACAAACAGCGTGCCAATCGCCTACGGTGACCACAGGGGCGAGCTGTCTGATAGAGAAGAAACGCGAAAACAAAAGCTTGAGCAAGTCATCCGCGATACGTTCTGGATGGCTCGGCGGTATGCGAATGGCCGCTCGACTCACGCACCGTTTACGGTCAACTCCGCTTTGGAAACCCTGCAGGACCTAGGGGTCGATGTGGACGACGACCATACCCTGGAAGCTGACGGGAACTCGAATCAGCGAACCCTCGACTTTCGCAAGACCGAGAAAACCTACACCCTTGTGGAGACAGGCAAAGATAGACAGCGTGTAAACCACGACGTCCATACCATCGCTGGTGAGAAGTACGTAACGTTGGAAGACTTCCTCTCTGCCATTCAGGAAGTTGCTTTAACCCCAGACCAAAAGGGAATGCTGCCATGAACGCCAACCAACAATACGAAAAAGCCTACCTCGGCGAAGAGGTGAAGCAGCTGCGGAAAACCTACTCTGATGTCTGCCGAGTGGCCCTAGAGACTTGGGATAGCCAATTGCTGGCAGAACGGAAGAAGCGGCAACCGCGCCGACGAAAGAACTTCGACCCACTGCCCACCGAGTGGCTTGCCACACTCCGCCAGTCTTTATTCGAAAGGCACAAGATCCCCGAGCGACAAGAGGAGATAATAGTCAAAGGGGAGGAAGCCGAACAGCTCATGGAAAAACTTGCCTCCGATGTTAGGTTTGTTGGGGATGACAACCAGTGGTGGGTGGTATACTCGTGCTCGACCAGCACGTACGGCTCACAGACTCAACCTCACTTTTACGCCAAGTCCGCTTGTAAGCCCTTGGAGGCACAGCTCCACTCGTTAGGGCTGACCGCCGAGATCCACTACCAACAGCACTACAAATACGGCGGTGACTATCAACTGTGGGCGAACTGCCCGCCTTGGATGGCTGACGCTGCGAAACGACAGCTCACATGGGATACCGTCTCCAAGGCCGTTGGCCGTACAGCGAACGTGTGTGCCCTTTACCCAGGCCTCCCGGTGAGTGCCTTAGAAGATCACTACAACCGAACCTAGGAGCTGTTATGAGCGAGAAACTCAAACGAGGTGCTTTCTATGTCACTGCGGATTACGTGAGCCTCAAGGAGGCAAAGGTACTTGGCCTGGAAATCCCAGGAGACAAGTGGATTCAACGTCGGAATATTAAGGCTCGCTGGACCGGCGAGAAGCGATGCCCGAAGGCTGGTGAGTGGTATCTGTCCGGCGCGAGAATCGCGGCATATCGAGCCCCTAACGATCTATCGACCGAGTATCACATCGCGGAACTCGTGCTCACCGAAACCATCACCATCACTACAACCAGGGAGGTGTAACGTGAAACTGTACCGAACAACCAAGAGTCTGGTTCTGGCTGAAAAAGAAGAAGCGGCGATGGACCTGATGGAAAAGAAAGCAGAAATCATCGACGTGCGAGAGGCGTACATCCTTATTGGTGAAGAGGAGTTCCGCCAGCTTATCGATCAATCCTGCTGGGACACACCCTTGGAGTACCTTGCCGATTGGTCACTTTGTGCTTCCACATCCACGATTCACAATAAGCCTTGTGTGATCGTCTACACCACTGAAACAGACTTCATATTTACATCTGAAGAGGACGCTGTCGCTCTTCATCGGAAATTCAACGCCTCACATGACAGTCAGGAATGGCAGCGGTGCCAGAGGTTTGGACCAGACGGTTTAGTGCCCGAGCGGCCACATTTCAATAATCGCATTAAGGAGACAAAACGTGCCAAAGGAAACTAAGTGCGATTGTCCTCAGGATCAACTACTGGGAATCCAGTACGGCATCGGCCATCCCCATCACTACGACGGAGTTTCCGAGTGGCGGTGTCGTGGATGTGGAGTGCGGATCGGGAGGTGGACTGGCAATATCTTGATCGCTGGCCAGTGGGAACCACGTTTTGGGATCGAAAAGGAGCAGTGATGCTGGACGTTCAAACTATGAACCTGATGATCTTTTGTGCGGCAGCGATTGGCGTGTTCGCGCTGATCGGAATTATCGACTCTTTCCTGGGAGCTAAAGCATGAATCGTTACATCGAGGAAGCGAACTATCACAACGATCGTCGCAATAACCCGGACCACTGGTACGACAGCTTTGATGGCAGCAAGATGACCGCCACCGTAACTTTCGAAGACGAGGATGGCGTCGAGGAAACTCGCACTGTGCCAATCGAGTTTTCTGTCTGTCCTGTCTGTGAAGGCCGCGGGAAGCATGTCAATCCATCGATCGATTGCAACGGCCTGACCGCTGATGACTTCGCCGAAGATCCGGACTTCCGCGAGGACTACTTCAGTGGTGTGTACGACCAGACCTGCAACGAGTGTGGGGGTCGCAATGTCGTTCCTGTCTGCTTGGACGACGAAGTCAATAAAGTCCGTGAAGCAGACCGCCGGGCCGATGCCGCGGCGCGGGCCGAATACCTAGCCGAGAGGAGGATGGGGGCATGAAGAACTACACCGTAACCTTGCGACGACAGAGAACCGAAAGGGCAGTGGTGACGTTCAAAGCGAATTCCGCCAGTGAGGCCGAGGACATTGCCCTCGTGCAAGTCGAATCAGACGACTGGGTATCGGATGACGACGAACGGAACGAGCCCGAGCCTGAGGTAATTGACTGTGAGGAAACTGATTTACCAGGAGGTCAACAATGACTAGATTAGAAACTGCTATCGAGAAAGCGAAGTTTGCTTTCTGGAAAACAGTGGCCGAGTCGTACCCAGAGGCAACCTCTGGTGACCTAAGCCTTGGAGCGGTGATAGCCCTGAGAGAATCGGCATACGTTGCTGTGAAGGAGTGGGTTGAGAACAACGTGCTCGACTTTGAGAGCTGGCGCCGCCAGAGGAAGTGGTGCGATCATATTGAGGTTGGACACACTGACGGGTCGACCGTGGAGGGGTTTGTTTACCCTGGAGGGAAATGGATCCAACACTTCGAGGGTCGTTGGATGACTGTGCTGGGCAACCAGAACCCCGAAGGAGAGTTGGGCGAGATAGAAAGCCAAGTTTTCTTTTGGGAATCAACTTAGACGCCTGTAAATCCTAGGTTGACCGCTTTTTTCGCTTCATTGCTACTTCTAAGTTGACGAAGTGTTTTCGTCGCGCGGCCTTTTCCCGTAAAGGCCGCTTAACGTTGGCATTGTCTCGCTAACAGATTTCCTGTAATTTCCTACAACTTCGAGGACGTCATGGCTACAAAAGAAGGACTTAACGCCCCATTGCACGCCGCAATGCTGGCAGCAGGAAACCGGTTCGTGAAGGAAAAAGGAAGGGAGTTCTTTCGGGACGAGAACGGGAATTACGCCTCTTACCCTGTTGGGTATATTCGCGGACCCCATCGGGCTGAGAACGGATCGCCGCGACCGTGGTCTTTCAGTGTGCAAGGGGAGGAGGGTTGGCACCAACGGAGCTTTACGAGCAGGGAGCACTGGAACGGAGAGGGTTTAATGTGGGCACTGGCAGAGTCTCAATCTTTGACAGGAGTCAGTCATGGCTGAGTACGAACGAGTAATCCCCCGCGATCTATTCAATGAAGCGAAGTTGCTTAAGTGTCTCGGCCAGTTGTCGCTGAAGATTCACGATGGAGTGGTGTGGCCGATTCAACTGGTTCATAACAAGAACGAGGGGTTCGCGATTGCCCAACACGCTTACTCCGGCGACATCTACTGCGCAAACGTTTCCCTGAACCACAAACGGGGGAAGAGCGTTAAGGAAATACCACTCTACAGCGGGCTGAATAGTCATCTCCGCTACCCCCTAATCTTCGACATCGACTTTGGCGAGAAAGAGGGTTTTGTGTTTAACGACGCCGGCGAGTTTACTGGCGACTTCATTGACCTCATGGAGAACCTCTGATGTGGACATGGATAAAACGACGCCTCTTTTGGGTTGGCAAGATTCGCTACATCTGGGGGAGCCCGCGAATAATCGGGAACCTTGGATGCCTCTTGCCTGCCGACTGTTGGGACGAAAGGGAAACCAGCTCCCTTCGTTTCCGCGTTCACAAGCAACGATACACCGGGTGGAAGTGGGTCTTCGTGGAAACCCTGGAGCTTTCGCACAAAGAAATACTTTTGCTGGGCCAGCAACCAATTGCATAGGAGATGCAAGATGACTATCGAATCAGCTTTTATCCTGAACTCTGCTATCGACCGCGGCGATGGGACACTTGAGATCCCGTCAATCGTCTTCGTGGCCGCAACCCAAATGACCAAGGTCAGGATGCGCGGCGCCAGGGAGACTTTTCCGCCAGACTGACAGTTCCATTGGAACACGTGGGCCAAGTTATGGTCCCTCGACGCCCGTTTTGAAGACTTGAGCTACCGCCGACCGAGCGAGTTCCCGCCACCCTACCATCCGCTCTGCTTGTCGGATAGCGATATCCCGGAAGCAGACGAAGAGATTCAAACCACCATCATAAGGAGGATACTGTGATACCAAAACTAACAAAGACACTGGTTAAGGCGGCTATCAAGGGCTGCGTGATATTTGAAAAATCCGGCGAGGAAAACCTCAAGCGGGCGTATTGTGCTCGCCTTCCCTTGGACAATAGTGCCAATAGTGCCTTTCCGGAACCGATGCCACGGAAAGATTGTGGCTGACCGGGAATCCAAATGTCGCTAGTTAGCGAATATGGCATGTGTGAGTGTCTTTCAGCGATCGAACGTGAAGTCATGGGGCTTCCTGAAGGGCTGCAAGCATGTAATGAGCCTGAGTATTGTTTTACGCGACTTAGCCCTGCCGAAGGAAAGAGGGTGTTGGTTGAGTTTTTGGAGAAGATGGAGTAGGTCAGTAGGACGTCTTGCGGGGCGTCCGGTCGGATCTATTTCTTTCATGGAGGATGTGGAATGTTAGTGCTCACACGGAAGGCAAACGAGACCATTCAGATCGGTGATGATGTCAAGGTCGTGGTCATCAAGACCCAAGACGGACGTGTCCGGCTGGGGATCGATGCTCCGCCAGACGTTCGGATCTTACGCGGCGAACTGACAGAAAAGGAGGAGTTGACTTAGTTTTTGGAAATTGTTACGATTTCTCTGAACACCCAATACATTCCCCAATTGGAGTTACTATGATTTTCTACGAAGGCCCCAGCATGATCACAGGAAAGCCGATCGTTGCTATCGCCACGGGCCTCACCCGGCGCACAACCAATGCCAAGACGGGTGACATGGTGCAGACTTGGATACTTTGTTCTGACATGAATCCCACCGTCGCCATCAACACGGGCGACGACGAGTCAATCTGTGGCTCCTGCCCCATGAGGGGCATTATCGAAGAAGGACGCAATCGATGGCGTTCGTGCTATGTCGCCGTTAGACAAGCCCCCTGGCAAATCTATGAGGCGTACCAGAACGGATCTTACGACCGAGAGCAACCTAACCTTACCGGACGTTCTATCCGACTGGGCGCCTACGGCGACCCTTGTGCTGTTCCCTATTCTTACTGGAAGAAGATGATCGACCAGGCGGACGGCCATACGGGATACACTCATTCGTGGCGGACGGGAAAGTTTTGGCGATTCCGACGCATCGTCATGGCGAGCGTGGAGAGCCGCGACGACGCCGCACTCGCTCAGAGCAAGGGCTGGCGAACCTTTCGCAGCTCGAAGGAAGTAGATCCAAAGCGAGGTGAATTCCTCTGCCCTGCCAGCGAAGAAGCCGGCAAGAGGCTAACTTGTTTCGAATGCCGTGCATGCAATGGATCAGGTAATAACCATCGCCGAGCGTCGGTAGTAAATCCTATCCACGGCGGCCCAGGCGTGCTCAGTAGTTACCAGCATGCTTTCGGAGAACAGCAATGATCAATGGCCGCACGACTCGTGTCGTCAGCGACGGATGGATGGTTCGTCATGGTGGTGAGATTAAGATTTTCGCAAGCAAGACTGACGCGGAAGATTATCTTGATCGATCGTCATTAGATCATGTCGTCCAGCTTGTCCGGAGAGGACAGCTCATCCCTTTTCATCACCACGAGAACTCTTACTACGGATACCAGGATGTGCACTAAAGGATTTGTCAAGGAAATGGAGTTTCATCCCGACACGTTACGACCCGTGAAGTCGGCGTTACTGGAAGCGTATGGGGCTGGCTGCTCCGTACGGATCCATTACGGAAGGGATGGTCGAGACAATTACGAAGGGCTCACGGGGGTGATCTGTTCCAAAGGCGGCTTGCCCATGATCAGAAACTCGCAGCGCCATTTCGAGGAGGTGGCAGATCAGAATATCGTCAAGATCGTGGCGGAGCACAAAGTGTACTACCGCCATCATCGGTATCGGATCTACAAGTTGTACATCGACCGCCGGCACGAGAACGACTATCCCATCGGCGTCTTTCGCTATCACAAGGACGGGCCAGTATTGATCAAGAAGTTCTCCACGAGCGACCGAGCGCATCGGTTCCGATCTCTATTCACATAAGGGGGGGGGTCATGAGGGAGGCACGAGCTCGCGACATCCAGCAACTGCACGACGACGGCGTCAAGGAAAGGGAGATTGCGACACAACTTGATATTGACCGGCACATTGTCCATAGCGTCTTGAGTAAAAGGGGGCGGACAGCATCGCAAATCGAGCGGATTTACGTTCGTTGCCCAGGATGTGGCGGTTTGGCACTTATGCCCTGTATTGCTTGCAGGGCGATGGGGAGGCAGCAGTGAAGAAAGAAGCGAAAATCAGCAAACTTCTCAGTTCTTTGGGCTCGACACACGAAGAGATTATCCGTAATGTTAGGGGAGTACGTGGTTCCCCGTACGACGAATGTAACTGTGTGGTCGCGAACTTCCTGCGAAACAATGGACTTGACGTCTGGGGAGTAAACTACGACGGCACAGATACTGTCCACGTGTTCATTGTCAACGACAGATTTTCTTACGAACACTACTCGCCAGATTTGTGCTCATTCATGGAGGACTTTGACCACGGCAGGCTGGCCGTTCTGATCGAACCCATACAGAAGGAGATGTTCGCATAATGAAAGCGATTGACCTATTTGCTGGGCTTGGAGGATTCACAGAAGGCGCGAGGCAAGTTGGCGTGCCGGTTCTGTGGGCTGCTAATCACTGGCGGCTGGCGGTGGACGTGCACGCTATTAATCACCGGGAGGTGGAGTGTGTCTGCCAAGATCTCCAGCAAGCCGACTGGTCTCATGTGCCGAACTGCGACCTCGTATTGGCTTCACCTTGCTGCCAGGGGCACACAAAGGCTCGTGGCAAAGATCGTCCACATCACGACAAGAGTCGGTCCACTGCTTGGGCGGTTGTATCGTGCTGCGAATATCTCAGACCTAAGGCTTTTATTGTGGAGAATGTAAAAGATTTTCTGAATTGGAAGTTGTATCCAGCCTGGAAGTTGGCGATGACTGCCATGGGGTATCACTTGACTACTCAGATGCTCGACGCTTCGGATCTCGGGGTTCCTCAAGAGCGATCGAGATTGTTTATTGTGGGGACCTTGTTTGGTGGAGTGCGGATTCCGCCAGGAACTCAATCAAAGATTCCGATTGCTCCACACATCAATTGGGAGTATCCCAAGTGGAGTATGATCCGAGACCGGGTGCCTGCCACGCAAAGCCGCGCTGCAAATGGCCGAGCTAAGTATGGCGACCGATTCGTCATGCCTTACTATGGCAGCGGCAGCGGGTTGACAGGCCGTGAATTGTCGCGACCACTAGGAACGGTGACTTGCAAAGACAGGTGGGCCGTAGTGGACGGCGAGAGGATGAGGATGTTGCAGATACCCGAATACAAGGCAGCGATGGGGTTTTCAGAAGATTACCATACCGCAGGCACTCGAGAGAACCAAATCAATCTCTTGGGCAACGCGGTCTGCCCGGCAGTAGCAGCCCATGCCATACAACACGTAGTGGAGTCGATCGCATGAAAGCTAACGTAGATCTCTCTCGGGATACAGTTGAATCGACAGTGGTTCAAGTTGACTGTGAGCCAGGTGATTCCGATGAACGTCTGATCGCCCGAGCGATGCAGAAACTGGCAGACAATCCAGCCACATGGACCGCGGAAGACTGGGCGAGTGCTCCGTACTTCCCCGGTACGACCACAGATAAATCAGAGTTTGTAGTTCGGTTAACCCCCAAGGAGGAATCGCAAGATGCCTGAATTTAAGATTGGCGACTTGGTATCGCTTCGTGCTGCCCCAGAAGAAGACCTTTACGTGATTGTCGCGACAGCTGGCGCCGAGAATGACCGTTGGAAGGTCAAAGACAAAGACAACAATGTGACCGACCGCTATGCCGTCGAGTTACAGCATGAGCCAGACCCTCCGCGGCTTGGCAGCCCGACGGAGTCTGAATAGGCAAAGGGGGGCTTGTGGTGAGAGGTAATCACGCCACTACTAGGTGTGGTGGAGTTGCGGGTTCGAATCCCGCTGAGCCCCTTCGCTGCCCAGGATTTTTACAACCTCGCCGGCATTGATACATTGGCGATGTCGTTCCTGGGCAGCACTTGACAAGGATAATTCTATCGTGGACAGAAATTGCAGGCGGTGCCTCAACGCACCAGCAACTCACATTTGGTACTGCGACGACTGCTACAAGTGCGACGACTGTGAGGCGACCGAGCAGCTCGTCGTCGGGTTACACGAGATCGTTTGTTACTCTTGCGAAGAGAGGCGGACACAGAAAGCGATAGCGGAGTTCGACGGCGAGACGAGCTATACCCACGAGATCGTGTGCCCTCACTGTGGCTATGAACACAGCGACAGTTGGGAGTATGGCGAAGGCGAAATAAACTGCAATCGCTGCAACCTAAAGTTCGATATGTCTCGCGACGTTGACGTAACCTATTCTACGACCAAGATAGAACCATAGGAGATGGAAGAAATGTCTCGCAGCGGCTACGTGGATGAGATGGACGACTACTTAGCTCTGGGCCGATGGCGACAAGCGGTCAAGCGTGCAATCGAGGGCAAGGATCCAGATGGATTTCAGCTCAGGTGATTCTCGGACCTTGATCTACCTACCATTAATTCGAATCGCGTCTGGCCGAGCTACCAAGCAAACAGTTGTATCACCGTTTTGTCCGGTCTGCGGAAAAGAACAAAAACCCTTGGGGACGTAACCGATGAAAACATGTCACCCAACCGAGCGGCGTATTACTACCTCCGTTTTCGATGAGAGTGGGAGACGATTACGATGCGGCGAGATAGCCGACCTTCTCAATCATAGGGATAAGATTATGCCGGATACACTGAAAGATTCGCTTCAAGCCGACAATGGGAAATGGGTACTACCTGAAGGCATACCTG